>Ga0115104_10504139_pt1 | contig 31824 bp, 40 predicted proteins | sample CN18umnscriptome_2_FD_89649 | JGI IMG/M metagenome (GOLD analysis project Ga0115104, IMG submission 89649) | Marine eukaryotic communities from Pacific Ocean to study complex ecological interactions - CN13ID_70_C50_10m_0.8um Metatranscriptome... | ecosystem: Environmental > Aquatic > Marine >...
ATTTATTTAAGATAGCTAGATTTATGCGGAGGGGTGGCCGAGTGGTTAAAGGCGACAGACTGTAAATCTGTTGACATCATGTCTACGTAGGTTCGAATCCTACCTCCTCCACCAGTAGCTACTTATTTGTCTTGTTTCTAGGTATTTATGCTTTTCATCTGCTTAGGTTTGAGTGTATTTCTGCGGGTGTAGTTCAAAGGTAGAACCCCAGCCTTCCAAGCTGGTAGTGTGGGTTCGATTCCCATCACCCGCTCCATATTTTATATATTTAGCTAAAGAGGTTTTTCTAATGTCCAAAGAGAAGTTTGAGCGCACGAAGCCACATTGCAACGTTGGTACTATTGGTCATGTCGATCATGGCAAGACGACTTTAACGGCAGCAATTACAAAAGTAATGTCTGAAGTTGGCGGTGCTGATTTCAAGGGCTATGATGAAATTGATAATGCTCCTGAGGAAAAAGAACGTGGTATAACAATTGCAACTTCTCACGTAGAATATGAAACATCTAAGCGCCACTATGCACACGTCGATTGCCCTGGTCACGCTGACTACGTCAAAAATATGATAACAGGGGCTGCACAGATGGACGGCGCTATACTTGTCGTCAGTGCTGCCGATGGCCCCATGCCTCAGACTCGAGAGCACATCTTGCTAGCAAGACAAGTTGGTGTTCCTGCTATGGTTGTGTATATGAACAAAGTTGATCAGGTAGACGATCCTGAACTTATAGAGCTAGTTGAGCTAGAAATATCGGAATTGCTGTCATCCTATGACTTTCCGGGAGATGATATACCGATAATAAAGGGTTCTGCTTTGGTAGCCTTAGAAGATGGTGATGAAAAAATAGGTAAAGAATCAATAGTCCAGTTGATGAAAGCGGTTGACGACTATATCGAACAGCCCGAGCGTCCTATAGACAAGCCATTTCTAATGCCCATTGAGGACGTCTTCTCTATACCTGGTAGAGGAACAGTTGTAACTGGTAGAGTAGAGCGTGGCATTATTAAGGTTGGCGAAGAAATAGAAATCGTCGGATTACAAGAGACAACTAAGACAACCTGCACCGGTGTTGAAATGTTTAGAAAACTATTAGACAGAGGCGAAGCAGGAGATAACATTGGCGTGTTGTTGCGTGGTATTAAGCGCGAAGACGTGCAAAGAGGTCAGGTGCTATGTGCGCCCAAGTCGATAGAGCCTCATACAAGATTTGAGTGCGAGGCATACGTACTAAAGAAGGATGAAGGCGGTCGTCATACTCCTTTCTTCTCCAACTACCGTCCGCAATTTTATTTTAGAACTACAGATGTTACTGGTTCTGTGGAATTACCTGCGGGGGTTGAGATGGTCATGCCTGGCGATAACATCAAAATGGTTGTAACTATGATATCTGCCATAGCTATGGATAAAGGTTTAAGGTTTGCTATCAGAGAAGGTGGCCGTACTGTAGGTGCAGGTGTTGTTACCAAAGTTCTAGAATAGTTTGTCTTTACAAGAAGCATCATAATTTATTATATTATGGCAATGCTGTATCATCTATCATTAACTATGCTGAAGTGTTCTCGCTTTGACTTGTCAATAGAACGTTCGGCTGTTATTTGATTCTTATACATCATTTTTTCTTACTAAGTAGACTATTTGAATTAGTCATTAGTGTGAAAAATTAGACAAGCAATGCTCGCTTGTAATTTTATTAAGGGGTGTAGCTCAATTGGCTAGAGTGTTGGTCTCCAAAACCAAAGGTTGAGGGTTCGAGTCCCTCCACCCCTGCCATTACCGTGCTGTCATCTGTTTTTTATAGGGTACGCTATATACTATAGAATCTAGCATGCTATAGTATATCTTGTCGCTTATAGTGATTTATTTATAGGGATTTGTTTTGAGCTATGGGTAAGGTTTCAGCAGCACAATTTGTAAGAGAAGTTCGCCAAGAAATCGGTAGAGTTACGTGGCCTGATCGAAAAGAGACAATTACGACTTCAGGCATGGTTTTTGCAATGGCAATTATATCATCTATCTTTTTTCTGCTCTCTGATTTCATGATTTCGAAAACAATAGGTTTTATATTTAAAATAAGTTTGGAAACTTAAAAATGTCTTTCCGCTGGTATGTTGTCAATGTTTATTCTGGATTCGAGAGGCGTGTTTCCCAAACTATAAGCGAACAGGCAGAGAAAAAAAAATTATCTGGATGTTTTAACGACATTTTAATTCCTACAGAAGAAGTTGTTGAGCTAAAAAAAGGGGAACGTGTATCTAAGGAACAGAAATTTTTCCCGGGTTACATACTAGTAAGCATGGCTCTATCTAATGAATCATGGCATCTAGTCAGAAGTGTACCCAAGGTAACTGGCTTCTTAGGTGCTAATGGAAAACCCTTTCCTATATCTGATAAAGAGGTTGACAGGATACTGAACCGTATGGAAGAAAGCGCCATCTGCAGCAGTGAACATGTTACATTTGAGGTGGGGGAATTTGTCCGCGTATGCGATGGACCATTTACTTCTTTTAGCGGTTTGGTTGAAGAAGTAGACGAAGAAAAGTCTCGCTTAAAGGTATCAGTTTCCATTTTTGGTCGGGAGACTCCTGTAGATTTGGAGTTCAACCAGGTCGAAAAGTAGAATTGCAGTTGTAACTTCTGTTATGTCTATTTTAATTTATTATTTTTTTATAGGTTTTTATTTATGAATAAAAAAGTAGTTGGTTTTATAAAACTTCAAATCCCTGCATCGAAAGCAAATCCTGCTCCTCCTATAGGCCCTGCATTAGGCCAAAAAGGCTTGAACATAATGGAGTTTTGTAAGTCGTTCAATGCAGCAACCAAAGACATGGAAGCTGGAATGCCTGTTCCTGTTGTCATAACAGCTTTTGCCGATCGCTCTTTCTCTTTTAAAATTAAAACTCCTCCCGTAAGTTTTTTTCTATTAAAAGCCGCCGAGCTAAATAAAGGTTCAAGTAAACCGGGACGTGACTTGGTTGGAAAAGTTACAACGAATGATTTGAGGGAAATTGCTAAAAAGAAGCTACCAGATCTTAATGTGTATGATATAGACTCTGCCATTAGTATGTTAGCTGGTTCTGCTTATAGTATGGGATTAAAGGTTGTGGAGGATTCAGAGTAGTGGTTTTAGACGATAAAAAATTAGATAAATCTAGTTCTTATTCACTAGACTATATTTTAGACTTTTTTAAGGGAAATTCTTTTGCTAAGTTTGACCAAAGCATAGACGTTGCGGTCAATTTAAACTTGGATGTTAGAAAATCTGACCAGCAATTAAGGGGAATTGTAACTCTACCCCACGGCCTAGGTAAAAAAGTCACTATTGCCGTTTTTGCCAAAGGCGAAAAAGCTAAGTTAGCTACTGATTCAGGAGCTGATTTCGTAGGCGATGATGATTTATTCAATAAAATCTCATCTGGATTTGTAGGTTTTGACCGTTGTATCGCTACACCGGATATGATGCCTATGGTGAGTCGTTTAGGGAAAATATTAGGCCCTAGATCCCTAATGCCTAATCCAAAGCTGGGTACGGTCACGAGCAATATCGAAGAAGCCGTCAAAGCTGCGAAAGATGGCCAAGTAGAGTATAGAGCTGATAAATTCGGGATAGTTCATGCCAGTGTGGGTAAGGTTAGTTTTTCTAAGGCAAGCTTAGCGGAGAACTTAAAGTTCTTTTTAAAGACTATAAATTCGGCAAAACCTTCGGGTGTCAAGGGCGTATATATAAAAAGTATATTCTTATCCTGTACTATGGGACCTGGAATCAAAGCTGTGATTTCTGATTTGCTTTAATTTATTAGATTGACATTTACTTTGTTTTTATTTAGTTCTAATAGCTTGCTACTATTAGATAGTGCGTTATATTACTGAAGTATTATATTCATAATATTAACATATTTTATTATTTTATATCTTATTGTACCCCGTGCCCAAATCTTGAGCTAGGGTTACAGTGTTATTATTTGTTTATTTTTGTTTTCTTTTACTGAAGAGGTGATTTCGTGGATCGAGAAAAAAAAAATAAAATAGTTAGCTCTGTTAAAGATGACATGGAATCATCAGCGTCAGTTATAGTCGTTCATAATACTGGTTTAACAGTATCTGAGATTTCTGAATTCCGTCGCGGATTGCGCGACGTTGGAGCAACTTGCAAGGTTTTAAAGAATACTTTAATTCGTTTGGCTTTATTAAAAACCTCACATAGCGATCTTGTGGAGGTTATAAAAGGACCAGTTGCTTTGGTGTTCTCAAATGACATTTTGAAAGCATCTAAAGTTGTTACTGATTACTCGAAAAAAAATGAGAAATTATTAATTGTTGCAGGATCCGCCAGTAGGGGTATCATGGAATCGTCTGATATCAAATACATGGCTAGTCTGCCACCATTAGATGAGATACGTGCAAAATTATTAGCTACATTAAACCACTCTGCTACCAGAGTTGTACAAACTATTGTCGCCCCTGCTAGGCAACTAACAGGCGTTTTTTGTAGTTATAGTAAGAAATAGGTTATTTTTTGATTTTAGGAGAAATAAACATGTCTATTAATTTAGATAAAATAGTTGAGGACCTTTCTAAACTAACTGTTTTAGAGGCAGCAGAGCTTTCAAAAAAACTGGAAGAACATTGGGGTGTCTCTGCCATGAGTGCAGTACCAGTTGCTTCCAGCTCTTCATCCCAGGATGCAAAAGAGGAATCTAAAGATGAGTATGATGTAATACTTTCCACAATTGGAAGCAAAAAAATATCTGTTATTAAAGAGGTTCGCAGCATCACAGGACTTGGTCTGAAAGAAGCAAAAGATCTAGTCGAGAGTGCTCCAAAAGCTGTTAAGGAGTCTGTTGCTAAATCCGAAGCTGAGGAAATAAAATCTAAACTAGAGGCCGCTGGTGCTACAGTTGAGTTGAAATAGGACTGTGTTCTCTTTATCTATTTGCCTTAAAATACTTATGATAATTAAAATTATTTAAACCAAATGATTTTATGATTGTTATTAACGATACTTTTTCAGAAGTTTATTACAGTATCAAATTATATTGATATTTAAATTCTCTACTATTCGATTTACTTTAATTTTATTTCATTTTTGAGTGTAATAATGTCAAATTCAGTTACTGCACGTCTCAAAATTAGAAAAAATTTTGAGCGTGTTTCGTCTCCAGTGAAGATGCCTTACTTAATTGAGCTCCAAAAGAGTTCTTATGAGAAATTTTTACAGAAAAATATTCATCCAGATAGTCGTTCTGATGAAGGTCTCCAAGCTGCTTTCAAATCCGTTTTTCCAATAAAAGATTTTGTTGAAAGATCCCAGTTGGATTTCCTTAGATACAACTTCGGTGTTTCTAAGTACGACGTAGAGGAATGCATGCAGCGGGGGCTAACTTTTTCTGCTCCACTACGTGTATTTTTCAACCTCACCACCTGGGATACAAATGATTCTACCGGAATCCGTACTGTCAGCGATGTTAAGGAGCAAGAAGTTTACGTGGGGGATATGCCCTTAATGACGGAGAATGGTACGTTCGTTATAAATGGTGTAGAAAGAGTTGTTGTATCACAAATGCATCGGTCGCCTGGAGTGTTCTTTGACCATGACCGAGGCAAGACTCATTCCTCTGGGAAAATTCTTTTCTCCGCTAGGGTGATTCCGTACAGAGGATCGTGGCTGGACTTTGAATTTGATAGTAAGGACATATTAAACGTACGAATTGATCGTAGACGAAAACTGCCTGTCACAACTTTACTGATGGCGCTGGATAGTAAGGATATTTCTGAAAAAGGAAGCGCTGACTTCGAAGATTTGAAGAAGTACTCTCACGATATTGATGTCAAAGTAACTGGAATGAGTAGGCAGGAAATATTAAATGAGTTCTATGACTCCATACACTACAACATCCACAAGGATGGCTGGTCTGTAGAATTCGGACTAAGCAACATTCCGAATGACAAGCTTACCATCGACATGGTGGATGCTGACACTGGTGAGATAGTTGCGAAAGCTGGTAAAAAGCTAAGCAACACTAAGGCCAAAGTATTAATAGATAAAGGATTAAGAAGGGTATTATTACCTAAGGAAGACCTCATAGGAAAGTTTTTGTCAGAGGATTGCTTCTCTGAGGATGGGGACATGATAGCCAGGTCCGGGGACGAGATCACGTCTGAAATTTTAGATAGCATGCTCTCCATAGATAGTCCAAAAGTAAAAATCTTGGCTATAGACTATGTTAAGGTTGGACCTCACCTTCTAAACACGTTGGCTACGGATCGTAATTTAAATAGAGAGGACGCGCTACTGGACATATATAGAGTCTTGCGTCCTGGTGAGCCTCCCACACTTGAGAGTGCTGTCCTACTGTTTAAGTCTCTGTTCTTTGATCCGGAGAGATTTGACCTGTCTTCCGTGGGGCGCGTCAAAATCAACTCTCGTCTCTCCATGGATGTAGAAGATTCCATAAGAGTTTTACGCAGAGACGATATTATTGAAATTATCAGGACTCTCCTATCTTTGAAAGATGGTCATGGTGAAGTAGATGATATAGATAATCTAGCAAACAGGAGGGTTAGATCTGTAGGTGAGCTGTTGGAAAATAGCTACAGAGTTGGTTTACTTCGCATGGAGAGGGCTGTTCGTGAAAGAATGGGTTCCGTTGATATAGAAACCACTATGCCTAATGACCTGATAAATGCTAAGCCTGCTGCTGCAGCTGTAAAGGAGTTTTTTGGATCTTCTCAGCTCTCTCAGTTCATGGACCAGACGAACCCACTTTCTGAAATCACCCACAAACGCCGTCTGTCAGCCTTAGGACCTGGAGGTCTAACTAGAGATCGCGCCGGGTTTGAGGTGCGCGACGTTCACCCTACACACTATGGTCGAATTTGTCCCATAGAAACTCCCGAGGGGCAAAATATCGGCCTAATAAACTCTCTAGCAACTTATGCTAGAATTAACAAATACGGATTTATTGAAACCCCTTATCGTCAGGTTATTAGTAGTAAAGTTACTGATAAAGTTATATACCTATCTGCCATGGAAGAGTGGCGATACAACGTTGCCCAGGCGACTTCTAAACTGACCTCTTTGGGCTGTTTCGCGGACGAGTTTGTTGTCGCTAGGTGCTCCGGAGAAGTAATGATGGTGCCAGCTCAGGATGTCGACTACATGGATGTATCTCCGAAACAGCTTGTTTCTGTCGCAGCATCGTTGATACCATTTTTAGAGAACGACGACGCCAACCGTGCGTTGATGGGCTCTAACATGCAACGACAAGCAGTTCCCTTACTCATCAACGAGGCACCATTGGTTGGTACTGGAATGGAACGTATTGTGGCTAGAGATTCAGGAGTTGTGTTATTGGCCAGGCGTCCTGGAATAGTTGATCAAGTTGATGGTACACGCATAGTTATACGTGTCCATGGTGAGGAGGACGGTGAAGGCTCAGGAGTAGATATATATAAACTGCGTAAATTTCAGCGTTCTAATCAAAGTACATGTTTGAATCAACGCCCTCTAGTCCGCGCTGGAGATATAATCCAAATTGGAGACCCGTTGGCCGACGGACCATCTACAGATGATGCAGAGTTAGCTCTAGGTCGTAATGCATTGGTGGCCTTCCTTTCATGGAATGGCTACAACTTTGAGGACTCAATAATCGTATCTGAAAGAATAGTGAAAGAGGACATTTATACTTCTGTACACATAGAAGAATTTGAGATTGCTGCTCGTGATACAAAGTTAGGAAATGAAGAGTTAACTAGGGACATACCCAATGTTAACGAGGATTCTCTGCGTAATCTAGATGAGGTAGGTATTGTTGCAATTGGTTCTGAGGTAAAAAAAGGAGATATTTTAGTTGGTAAAGTCACTCCTAAGGGAGAAACTCCCTCCACAGCAGAAGAAAAATTATTGCGCGCAATATTTGGCGAAAAGGCTGCTGACGTGAGAGACTCTTCTCTAAGAGTACCCCCCGGAGCCGTTGGAACAGTAGTGGACGTAAGAGTTTTTTCTCGCAGGGGAGTTGACAAAGACGAAAGAGCTTTAGCCATAGAACAAGTAGAAATAAACCGCTTAGCTAAAGATAGGGACGACGAAGGTAAGATACTGGAAAATGCTTTCTGTTCCCAGATAAGGAACCTCTTAAAAGACCAGGAAGTTTTGTCTGACAATAAGAAAACAAGTTTCATTTTACGAGAAGACTTTATTAACACCTTGAGTTTGAGAGAGTTGTGTTTGATAAATGTCATCGATAAGAATATCGATAAAGTACTCAGATCAACTTGTAGACAACTAGAAACATCTCTTGCCAAACTCCAGTCTAAATTTGAGGACAGAGTGTCTAAACTTCAGGTGGGCGACGAATTGATGCCTGGTGTTTTAAAGATGGTAAAAGTGTTCATAGCTGTCAAAAGAAAGTTGAAGCCTGGTGACAAAATGGCTGGCCGCCATGGCAATAAGGGAGTTGTTTCCTACATTGCTCCTATAGAAGATATGCCCTATTTAGAGGACGGAACCCCAGTTGACATAATACTAAATCCGCTAGGTATTCCATCCCGCATGAACGTAGGTCAAATATTAGAGACCCATCTAGGGTGGGCTTCTGCCGGCATGGGCAGCCAGGTCAGTGAAATACTAAAGCGTTATAGCAAAGACAACAATTCAGATAACTTAAGGAACTATTTAAGTTCCTTGCTTGATGATAAGAAAGACCACTTGTTGGGATGTATGGACGAAGATGACTTAGTAGAAGTTTCTGCTAAGTTGGTAAAAGGCGTTCCCTTGGCAACTCCTATATTTGATGGTGCCAATGAAAGGGATGTCGAAGACTCTCTTAGAAAAGCCGGATTACATATATCAGGACAGGTCACTTTATATGATGGCTGTACGGGTATGGCCTTCCCTAAAAATGTTACAGTAGGATACATGTACATCCTAAAACTACATCATTTAGTAGATGAGAAGTTACACGCGCGGTCTATTGGACCATATAGCTTGGTTACGCAGCAGCCTTTAGGTGGTAAGGCACAGTTTGGTGGGCAGCGTTTCGGTGAAATGGAAGTCTGGGCTTTGGAAGCGTATGGTGCCTCTTACTCTTTACAAGAAATGTTAACTGTAAAATCTGATGATATTGTTGGAAGAACTAAAGTATATGAATCTATAGTTAGGGGTGATGACAACTTTGAGGCCGGAATCCCCGAATCCTTTAATGTCTTAGTAAAGGAGCTGAGAGCTTTGGGATTAAATATGGAAATGGGCCAGCAAGAGGCTCTTGAAGATCTGAAAGATGATTTTATCTAAAGTTACTAATTATAAGAAATAAGAGAGATTTTTGTCTAATGCGTAGAGATCTTGTTCGTTTATTTGACCAAAGTATAGTTACACCGCAAGGTATAGACTATATCAAAATATCTATTGCTAGTCCTGAAAGAATTCGTTCCTGGTCTTTTGGCGAGGTGAAAAAACCAGAAACTATTAACTATCGCACTTTCAAGCCGGAAAGAGACGGTTTGTTTTGCGCGAGTATCTTTGGTCCTGTGAAAGACTATGAATGTTTGTGCGGCAAATACAAGAGGATGAAGTACCGTGGAATAATATGTGAAAAATGTGGTACAGAAGTAACCCTTGCTAAAGTTAGAAGTGAGCGTATGGCACACATCGACCTAGCAGCTCCTGTTGCCCATATTTGGTTTACTAAATCTTTGCCTAGTCGCATTGCTTTACTCCTAGACTTAATGTTGAAAGACTTAGAGAAAGTTCTGTATTTTGAAAGCTATATTGTCACTGAACCGGGGTTAACATCTTTGAAAAGGGGACAATTGTTAAGCGAACAAGAGTTCGCAGCATACCAAGATGAGTACGGTGAAGACTCTTTTGAAGCCGGGGTCGGAGCAGAAGTTCTACGTGACATGCTGTCTTCTCTTGATATGGAGGAAGAGAAAGTCTCTTTGCGTAAGTCTTTACAGTCCGTTAACTCTGAAATGAAAAGAAAAAAATACGTCAAGCGCTTGAAAGTTGTAGAAGCATTTCTAGAATCTGGTGCTCGTCCAGAGTGGATGATTATGACTGTTCTGCCTGTCATACCCCCTGATCTGAGGCCATTAGTGCCCCTAGACGGAGGCAGGTTCGCTACATCAGACCTGAACGACCTTTATAGGCGTGTTATTAACAGGAACAATAGGCTGCGCAGGTTAGTTGATTTGCACGCCCCAGACATCATTATTAGAAATGAAAAAAGAATGCTCCAAGAATCAGTTGATGCCCTATTTGATAACGGCCGCCGCGGTCGTGTTATAACTGGTACCAACAAAAGACCCCTGAAGTCTCTTTCTGAAATGCTAAAGGGTAAACAGGGCAGATTCCGTCAGAATCTGCTGGGGAAACGTGTAGATTATTCTGGTAGATCCGTCATAGTTGTCGGGCCCAATCTGAATTTGCATCAGTGCGGGTTGCCGAAAAGAATGGCTTTAGAGCTATTCAAACCATTTTTGTACGCCCGACTAGAGCGATATAGTCTAGCAACAACCATAAAAGCTGCTAAACGTATGGTAGAAAGAGAAAGACCTGAAGTCTGGGATATTTTAGAAGAAGTTATAAGAGAGCATCCTGTGTTGCTGAATAGAGCTCCTACACTTCATCGTCTAGGAATACAATCATTTGAACCAGTGTTAATAGAAGGAAAGGCTATACAACTACATCCTCTAGTTTGTGCGGCTTTTAATGCTGACTTTGACGGTGACCAAATGGCGGTCCATGTCCCATTATCCATAGAAGCTCAAATCGAAGCCCGTGCGCTTATGATGTCCACAAACAACATACTAAGTCCAGCTAACGGCAAACCAATTATAGTACCTACTAAGGACATGGTTTTAGGTTTATACTATCTAACCCTTCAACGTGAAGGTGAGATAGGTGAAGGTATGTGCTTCGCCTCAATTGGTGAAATAGAGACTGCTTTAGACTACAAGGTTGTGTCTCTCCACGCCAAAGTTAGAGCGCGTTTCAACGGCGTGGATGATTCTGGAAACCCAAAGACATACATAGTTGAAACAACTCCAGGATGTATGATCCTATCTGAGGTCCTGCCCAGGCATCCTTCTTTAAAATTCAGTCTAATCAACCGCTTACTGACTCAGAAAGAAATATCTGAAGTTGTAGATACTGTATATAGATACGCTGGCCAAAAGGAGACAGTTAGTTTTGCCGATCGCATTATGGGACTGGGTTTCCGTTTTGCTACTTACTCAGGGTCCTCCTTTGGCAAAGATGATCTTCTCATACCAAAAGAAAAGAAGGGCTTTGTTGATAAAACAAAGTTGGAAGTGACCGAGTACGAGCAACAGTATCTAGACGGCCTAATAACCCAAAGCGAGAAGTATAATAAGGTTGTAGATGCTTGGTCTCATTGCAGCAACAAAGTCGCAGACGCTATGATGACAGGATTGTCCCAAACTAGAATTAGGGAACACCTAAATTCTGTTTATATGATGGCCCACTCTGGTGCTAGGGGATCTGCTGCGCAGATGAAACAGTTAGCTGGAATGCGTGGATTAATGACAAAACCTAATGGAGAGATAATAGAAACCCCCATTATATCTAATTTTAAAGAGGGTTTGTCAGTTATGGAATATTTCAACTCCACACACGGAGCCCGTAAAGGTTTGTCCGATACTGCTTTAAAAACGTCCAATTCCGGTTATCTAACAAGACGCCTCGTTGATGTCGCTCAAGATGTTGTTGTGATGGAGGAAGACTGTTGCACTGACACTGGGTTAGAAATAAGATCCATAATGGAAGGTAGCGATGTCTTAACCCCTTTGTCGGAGCGTATATTAGGACGCACTGCTTTAGAGGATATAATAAACCCCTCTACAGGGAAAGTGGTTGTTTCCAGAGATCAGGTTATAAGCGAGCAAGATGTTGAAAAAATCACTGAGACTTCTGTCGATATGATTAAAGTTCGATCTCCACTAACATGCAAGACAAAAACTGGTGTTTGTATCAAATGTTACGGCCGAGACTTATCTAGGGGTACTATAGTTAATATGGGTGAAGCTGTAGGGGTTATAGCCGCTCAGTCTATAGGCGAGCCAGGCACTCAATTGACAATGAGAACTTTTCACGTAGGAGGCGCTGCTCAGAAAGGCACAGAGAGGTCTTCTGTGGAAGCAGCTTTTGACTCAACTGTTTCATTAGTTAATAAAAATATTGCCCGTAACAGCGACGGTGACAACATCGTTATGGGTCGTTATTGTGAAGTGCAATTACGTGACAATATAGGACGTGTTAGGGCTCAGCATCGTTTGTCACATGGAGTGAAGCTATTTGTATCCGAGAAAGACGAAGTGAAAAAGGGTGATAAATTAGCTGAGTGGGACCCATACACAATACCTGTCATAGCTGAGGTTGAAGGTGTATCGCACTATGTAGACCTAGTTAATGGTATTTCAATGAGAGAAGTTATTGACGAGAGCACTGGTATATCTAGTCGCGTTGTAATGGACTGGAAGCAACAATCAGTAGGTAGCAAGCTTAGGCCTAGAATTGTCTTAAATGATAAAAATGGAAAGCCTATGAAACTTGCTTCTGGTTTAGAAGCTAGGTACTTCCTGGTATCAGACACTGTGTTGCATGTAGAGAACGGGTCCGTTGTCAAGCCTGGGGACATTCTAGCTCGCATATCTAGAGAGTCTACTAAAATCCGAGATATCACCGGTGGTTTGCCACGAGTGGCGGAACTTTTCGAAGCTAGATTGCCTAAGGACTGCGCTATAATATCCGAGATAGACGGCTTTGTTAAGTTCGGTAAAGACTACAAGTCCAAAAGACGCTTGATAATCACCCCTTCTCTAAGCGATGATGATAACAACATTGAATACCTGGTGCCTAAGGGCAGTAATATAGAAGTATTTGAAGGCGACGAGGTCAAAAGAGGAGATTTATTAGTAAATGGTAACATTGTTCCTCATGATATACTGAGAATACTAGGAGTAGAGGCACTTGCTGACTATCTTATTAATGAAGTACAAGAGGTGTATAGACTCCAAGGAGTTAAGATAAACGACAAGCATATAGAGGTGGTAGTACGCCAAATGATGCAAAAAGTGGAAATCTCCGACCCTGGTGACACTACTTTTATTAGTGGAGAGCAAATAGACAAGGAACACTTTGAAGAAATGAACATAAAGACGGTCAAAGAAGGACTGCGTTCTGCTAACTGCATCCCTGTTTTACAGGGGATAACAAAGGCAAGCTTGCATACTAGGTCATTCTTATCAGCCGCCTCTTTTCAAGAGACAACTCGTGTTTTAACAGAGGCTGCTATTTCTGGAAGGAAAGATTTATTATCTGGTTTGAAAGAAAATATCATTGTTGGCAGGTTGATACCCGCTGGCACGGGCTCTGTAATTAGTTCCGTGAAAAAAATAGCAAATGAGAGAGATATAAAAGTTTTAGAAGAATCTGATAATAACTCTTTGGAATCTAAATAGAATTGTTTACTATTCAATCTAATTTGATTTAATTATTAATAATAACATATAGGGGGGCAGTTGTGCCAACAATTAATCAGCTAATCAGGAAGCCACGTGCTTCAAAGTTTCAACGTACTAAATCTCCGGCTCTCGAATCCTGTCCTCAAAAAAGAGGAGTGTGTACGCGTGTATATACTACTACTCCAAAAAAGCCCAACTCTGCTTTGCGTAAAGTAGCTCGCGTGCGCTTGACAAACGGTTTCGAAGTGACAATTTACATTCCGGGTGAGGGTCATAACCTACAGGAACATTCAGTAGTAGTGGTTCGCGGTGGTAGAGTGCCTGATTTGCCAGGTGTCCGCTATCATACCGTGAGAGGAGTGTTAGATTCACATGGTGTTTCTGACAGAAAACAAGGTCGTTCCAAATATGGTACTAAGCGACCTAAATAAAATCAGGAGATATTTTTATGTCTAGACGCAGATCTTCTATCAAGAGAGAGATAAATCCAGACCCAAAATACAAAGACACCGTAGTTGAGAAGTTTATCAACTGTTTGATGCTCAAAGGTAAGAAGTCCGTAGCAGAAAAGATAGTATACGGAGCCTTAGAAGATGCTTCTTCTAAAGCTGATAGAACAGCTCTAGAGGTTTTCGGTGAAGCTCTCAAAAATGTTAAGCCTTTAGTCGAAGTGCGTTCAAGACGTGTTGGTGGCGCTACCTATCAGGTCCCTGTTGAAGTTAGGCCAGACAGAGCACAAGCACTAGCCATCAGATGGACTATAAATGCTTCAAGAAAGCGTTCCGAAAAGACTATGAAAGATCGTTTAGCTGGTGAGCTGTTAGACGCTAGCTATAACAGAGGATCTGCAGTAAAAAAGAAAGAAGATGCTCACCGTATGGCTGAAGCCAACAAGGCTTTCTCCCACTATAGGTGGTAGTATCGTATATTATAATAAGTGATTTCTAAGATGACTTGGTTATATTTTGTTAATTATTCATCAGCTTGAATTCTTTTTATTTGTACATGTATTTAGACTTTGTTCATTATAATATCATTTTTTATTTAAGTATAAGGATTTTTTAGAAGGTCACTAATTATGTCATCGCGAAAAACTTCTCTAGATATGTATCGTAATATTGGTATTATGGCTCATATAGATGCCGGCAAAACTACTACTACAGAACGTATTTTATATTATACAGGCAGAGCCCATAAAGTTGGTGAAGTCCATGACGGCAATGCTACTATGGACTGGATGGAGCAAGAACAGGAGCGTGGTATCACAATCACCTCAGCTGCTACAACTTGTTTTTGGAAAGAGCACAGAGTAAATATTATTGATACTCCAGGTCATGTGGATTTTACCATTGAGGTAGAGCGCTCCTTAAGAGTCTTGGATGGAGCCGTAGCTGTTTTTGACTCTGTTGCAGGTGTGGAACCCCAGTCTGAAACCGTGTGGCGACAAGCAGACAAGTACAACGTTCCTCGTGTTTGTTTTATTAATAAGATGGACCGCGTGGGGGCTGATTTCTATAGATGCATTGATATGATAACAAATAGGCTAGGAGCTAATCCCTTAGTTATGCAACTGCCAGTAGGAACTGAAGCAGATTTCAAAGGCATTGTAGATGTTATAAGACGTAAAGCTTTAATTTGGAGTGATAATTTAAGTCTAGAATACGAGGAATGTGATGTCCCTAGTGATTTGGTTGACAAAACAAATAAGTATCGCGCTGCATTAGTTGAAACAGTAGTTGAACAGAATGACGACGTGCTAGAATCTTATCTCAATGGAGATGACATTAGCGATGATATACTGAAGGATTGCATAAGAAAAGGAACTCTAACAGGAGATTTTGTTCCTGTTTTCTGTGGTTCCGCATTCAAAAACAAGGCTGTGCAACCTTTATTAGATGCTGTTATAGAGTATATGCCTTCACCATTGGATGTCGGTTCTATAACTGGGACACTATCTACGGAAGAGAAGAAAGAAGTCTGTAGATACCCTAGGGACGATGAGAGCTTCTCTGGGCTAGCCTTCAAGGTAATGACGGATCCATTTGTTGGAACTTTAACTTTCATCAGGGTTTATTCCGGTACTTTAGATACAAATATGCAAGTTTTAAATAGTGTAAAAAACAAAAGAGAAAGAGTGGGTAGAATGCTCTTGATGCATTCTAATAGCCGAGAGGATATTAAAAAAGCTTACGCAGGAGATATAGTAGCTATCTGTGGCTTAAAAAATACTTCCACAGGTGATACCCTATGTGACAACAATAACCCCGTAATTTTAGAAAGAATGGAGTTTCCAGATCCGGTCATTGAAGTCGCTGTAGAGCCAAAATCTAAAGCCGACCAAGAAAAAATGGGGTTCGCCCTCTCAAGGTTGTCCCAAGAGGATCCGTCTTTTACTGTTTCGCTAGATAGTGAATCTGGTCAAACTGTCATAAAAGGTATGGGGGAACTACATTTAGACATCATTGTTGATCGCATGAGAAGAGAGTTTAATGTAGATGCCTCCGTAGGTGCTCCTCAGGTTGCCTATAGGGAAACCATAACAAAGTCTTTTGATATGGAATACGTGCACAAGAAGCAGACTGGTGGTGCTGGGCAATTTGCTCACATAAAACTTCGTTTTGAACCTAAGGAAGTAGGTTTTGGCTATGAATTTGAGAGCAAAATTACCGGCGGTGCAATTCCTAGAGAATATATACCAGGAGTTGTCAAGGGAATCTTAGCTGCAAAAGAATCGGGACCCCTGGCCAGTTTTCCTGTTATTGATTTCAAAGTTGTTCTTTATGATGGCTCCTACCATGATGTGGACTCCAGTGTATTTGCTTTTGAGATAGCTGCTAAAAATGCTTTCCGTGAGGGAATACGTAGTTCTTCACCATGTCTTCTAGAACCTATAATGAAAGTTGAAGTTGTTACTCCGGAAGATTATATGGGAGATGTTATAGGAGATCTGAATAGTCGTCGTGGCCAAGTTCTAGGAATGGGACAAAGAGGTAATGCATCTTTAATAGATGCCACCGTTCCTTTATCTAGCATGTTTGGATATGTGAACGTATTACGCTCCATGACTCAAGGACGTGCTCAATTTTCTATGGAATTTAAATGCTATTCTCAGGTTCCTAGCCAAGTTGCTGAGAATATAAAGTCGAAATCTTGAATTTATTAATTTTAGATTATTGTATTTAATTGCTTTATTAGATTCAAATGATCTAGTATATCTTCTTTTACTAATTTGCTTTTTATGTATAAATAAAAGACTCATTTGCTACCATTTGTTGTTAATAAAGATTTATCAAAAATTATTTTAAGGTGTTATTAATGGATAATCAAAATATACGTATCCGTTTAAAAGCTTTTGACCATCGTGTTTTAGACCAATCTGCTCGAGAAATAGTTGAAACAGCTGGCAGAACAGGTGCTTCTGTAAGCGGACCAATCCCTCTTCCAACTAACAGGGAATTATTTACCGTTTTGCGCTCTCCCCACGTGGATAAGAAATCTAGGGAGCAGTTTGAAATCAGAACGCATAAGCGTATGATCAACATTTTGGACTGGTCTCCTCAAACTGTTGATGCTTTAATGAAATTAGATTTAGCTTCTGGTGTCGATGTGGAAATTAAGATTTAGTCTGATTTTCATTGAACATATGTAATGTGGTGTTTATTTTTAGGGATTATTATAATAATGCGTACAGGTTTAATAGCTTTAAAATTAGGTATGAGTCGTGTTTTAACTGATGATGGATTGCATGTACCTGTTACTATTTGCAAATTAGATAAGTGTCGTGTGATTTCTGTAAAAAACAAAGTAAGGGATGGTTATACAGCTCTGCAACTAGGATCTGGTATTGCTAAGATAAAGAATACTTCTAAACCTTTACGTGGACATTTTGTTAGTTCAAAAGCTGAGCCGGCAAAAAAGCTTGCAGAATTTCGTGTTAGAGACGACAACATTGTAGAAGCAGGTCATACTTTCTCCGTTGATCACTTCACAAAAGGTCAGCATGTTGATGCAACCTCTGTTTCTATTGGTAAGGGATTTGCTGGTACTATAAAGAGGCACAATTTTTCTGGTATGTGTGCCAGTCACGGTGTGTCTATTTCCCATAGATCTCAGGGTTCTACTGGCCAATGCCAGGACCCGGGCAAGGTTTTTAAAGGTACAAAGATGGCTGGTCATATGGGATCTAAGAAAGTTACTGTCCAGAATTTAGTAGTACATTCTTTAGATGTAGGTAATAACTTAATTTTTTTAAAAGGATCTATTCCTGGTCACACTGGTTCCTATGTGTTTTTGAAAGATGCAGTTAAGAAGAATTAATAATAGTTTTTAACATAATATAGTCATATTTCATATTGGCAGCGTTACTCCTAAGAAAAATAGTCGATCTCGCTACTATATAGCCGTAAAATATGATTATTATTCAGGAATTTGTATAATAATGAGACATGAAATTATAAATTTAGACAACGAAATTGTCGATAATGTTACCTTATCTGAGTCTATCTTTGGCTTACCATTAAGGGTGGATATTCTGAATTCCGTAGTCAAGTGGCAGCGTTCCTTACGTCAAACAGGGAATCACCACACCCGCCTGATTCACGAAATCAGTGGTACTACCAAGAAGCCTTGGAAACAAAAGGGCACTGGTCGTGCCAGAGTGGGCTCCCTACGAGTACCGCATTTTCGCGGTGGTGCCACCATGTTTGGTCCTAGGGTTCGCGATCACTCCCATAAATTACCTAAAAAGGTTCGTCGTTTAGGACTGAAAACCGCACTGTCTTGCAAGAAAAGCGATAACCATTTGATAATACTTAATGAACTAGCAAATGTACCCTGTAAGACTAAAGACTTATTTGCGAAACTCAATAATATCCTAGTTGGTAAATCTCTATTTGTATGTAACTTAAAAGAGAATCATAGTTTTGCGAAAGCTTCATCTAATATAAAGAACTTAAATATTATTTCGGAAGAAGGTATTAACGTTTACGATATATTATGTCATGATAACCTGGTTTTGACTAGAGATGCTTTTGTTTACATAGAGCGGAAGTTGTGTTAAAAATGATTAAATTAAAAAAAAAATACAATTTGTCTAAAGATAAAAATCGTTTTAATGGGCAGAGAATATTTGAGGTGCTGAAATTTCCTGTTGTTACGGAAAAGTCAACTCAGTTTATGTCTTTCAACAGGTATGTGTTTAAGGTTGCCAAAGATGCCACTAAATTGGATATAAAAAATTCCGTAGAAACTATATTCAATGTCACCGTCATCTCTGTTAATACTTTAAACCAGATACCTAGAAAAAAGAAGTTTCGCGGTCGTGTTGGATTTAGTCCTTCTTACAAGAAGGCCTCTGTTCGTTTAAAATCAGGTGATACTATAGATTTAGGATTAAAGGTTTAACAAAGTGGCTTTAAAATATTACAAACCTATTACCTCTTCTCAGCGACAAAAGGTTCTTGTAGACAGGTCTGAATTATGGAATGGAAAACCCGTCAAGTCCCTAACTAGAGGATTAATATCTTCAGGTGGAAGAAATAACTTGGGGCGCATTACTGTACGACACAGAGGTGGTGGCCATAAGCGCTCGTACCGTCTTATAGACTTCAAGCGCATCAGAGATGGTGAGGATGCAACAGTGGAGAGGATTGAATACGATCCAAACCGTACCTCATTTATAGCCCTTATACGTTATCAGTCAGGGGACTTCTCCTATATCATAGCTCCTCAAAAATTGGTCAAAGGAGCCCTTGTCTCCTCAGGAAAGGGGTCGGACATCCGTGTAGGAAATACTCTTGAACTAAAGGATATACCTGTTGGAACTGTTATTCACAATGTTGAGATGAAATCTGGTAAAGGCGCCCAGATAGCTCGGTCTGCAGGAACCAGCGTCCAAATATTAGGTCGCGATTCTGGATATATTCAGCTGAGATTATCTTCAGGTGAAATCCGTATGGTGAAGGGGGAGTGCAGAGCAACCATAGGTGTTGTATCTAATCCTGATCAAAAAAATATAAGTTTGTCAAAAGCCGGCAGGAATCGTTGGTTAGGTAAGAGGCCCACAGTTCGTGGAGTAGCAATGAACCCTATCGACCATCCTCATGGTGGTGGAGAAGGTAAAACTTCTGGTGGTCGCCATCCGGTAACTCCTTGGGGAAAGCCTACTAAGGGTCATAAAACTCGGTCTAAAAAGAAGATGACAGACTCTTTGATTATTCGTCGTCGTAGAAAAAAATAAAAAAAGGAGTTATTTAAGTGTCGCGTTCTTTAAAAAAGGGCCCTTTTATAGATAGTTATCTACTAAAAAAATCTCTTAAGGTTAGAAAATCTGGTAGGAAGGAAGTCATAAAGATTTGGTCACGTCGCTCTACTATACTACCTCAGTTTGTCGGTCTTACTTTTGGTGTGCATAACGGTAAAAAATTTATTCCTGTGTTAGTCAATGAGGATATGATATCTCACAAGTTCGGAGAGTTCTCTCCAACACGTACTTATTATGGTCACTCCTCTGATAAAAAAGGAAAAAGAAAGTAGAAAATGGTTGTCGCACAAACTTTTTATCAGGAAGCTAAAGCCGTTGTTCGTGGTATCAGAGTCAGTCCTATAAAGTTAGGACTGGTAGTTGATACCATTAGAGGTAAAACGGTTGATAAAGCTTTGAAAATTTTAAACACCTCCAAACGACGTGTTTCTATTGATGTGAAGAAGGGTTTGTTATCTGCTGTAGCCAATGCAGAAAACAATTTTGGAATGAATATTGACTCTTTGCTGATTTCTGAGATTTATGTCGGAAAAGGTAATGTGTTAAAGCGTTGGAGGCCTAGAGCTCGTGGTAGAGTAGGTCGTATAAAAAAACCTTTTTCTCATTTGACAATTATTGTAAGTGATCAAGGAAATTCATAAGGGGAATTTATGGGACAAAAAGTTAGACCTATTGGTTTACGTTTATCAATTAATAGGACTTGGGACTCTCGTTGGTTTGCTGAAAAAAAAGATTATTCAAGATTCTTACTGGAAGACTTGAATATACGCAGCTATATAACTAAGTCTTTTTCTCAAGCTGGTATTTCTCGTGTTATTATAGAGAGGCCTGCTAAAAAGCCTTGTATTACTATATACTCTTCACGTCCTGGCTTGATCATAGGAAAAAAAGGAGTAGATATAGATAATCTGAGAAAGAAAATCTCTAGAATGACTAATGTTGACAACGTTAGCTTGAATATAATTGAAATCAGAAAACCAGAAGTAGATGCAAAATTAATTGCCGAGAATATATCCAACCAAATAGTACGCCGCTTAAGCTACCGTCGCGCTATGAAGCGTGCTATACAGCAGGCCGTTAGGATGGGTGTTGAAGGTATACGTGTCAAGTGTTCTGGACGATTAGCAGGTGCAGAAATAGCTAGGTCCGAAGAATATCGTGAAGGAAGAGTTCCTTTACATACCCTTCGCGCAGACGTGGACTATGCTTGTGTTCCTGCACATACTACTTACGGAGTTACTGGAGTAAAAGTCTGGGTGTTCAAGGGAGAAATAATGGAGCATAATCCAATGGCCCATGAACAGAGACTCATTGCTCATCAGTCTATGAGATAAAATTTCAAAGGAATTATTTAATTATGTTATTTCCTAAAAAAACCAGATTCCGCAAGTGTTTCAAGGGAAGAATTCATGGTAATGCAAAAGGTGGAACCAAGCTTAATTTTGGTTCTTATGGTTTAAAAGCCTTAGAGCCAGACAGGATAATGTCTAGGCAAATAGAGTCTGCCAGGAGGTCGATCACTAGGCACATGAAGCGTGCTGGAAGACTTTGGATACGCATATTCCCTGATATTCCAGTGACTTCCAAGCCAGCGGAAGTTAGGATGGGCAGCGGAAAGGGCGCTCCCGAGTATTGGGTTTGCAGAGTTAAGCCTGGACGCATCTTGTTCGAATTAGACGGGGTTCCTATTGATGTAGCTAAAAGAGCTTTTGAATTAGCTTCAGAAAAGTTGCCTATACGTACGAAATTTGTTGCACGTATTGAATCCTTAGAGTAGATGTTCTAGAATGTGAGTTTCAGTAATTAATTTAAGAGTGTCAATTAATGAAATCTATGTCGGTTTCTGATCTAAATAAAGAAGATTTTCAAGATTTGTTAAAAAAAGTTTCCGAGTTGAAACATGAGTTAATGAATCTTCGTTTTCAAAAGAGTAGTTCTCAGTTAGAAAAGACAGCAATTCTTCGTGTTGTTCGCAAAAATATTGCTCGTGTTAAAACTGTTTTAACTCAAAAAAAGACTTAATGTTAAAAGGAAAAAATAAATGCCAAGGCGTATCTTTTCTGGTGAGGTTGTGAGTGACTCATGTGAAAAATCTGTTGTTGTGAAAGTTACAAAGCGTATTATGCATCCTATTTATAAAAAATTTGTGAAACGCTCTAAAAAATTCATGGCACATGATGAAAACAATAGTTACAAGGTGGGTGATTTTGTTAAGATAAGGGAATCAAAACCCTTTTCGAAACGCAAAAGTTGGGAAGTTCTTAGTTCCAATATATAAAATTGTTCAAGGTATATTAATTTATTTGAAAAGTTTTTGTATTAAATTTAGCATCTTGAATGCTAGCATTTTTTGGAGATACTATTTATCTAAGTTGTTATCATGTGGGAGGTATTATTAGATGATTCAAATGCAGACGAACTTAGAGGTCGCCGATAATTCCGGTGCACGTAGAGTACAGTGCATAAAAGTTCTTGGCGGTTCTAAAAAAATGGTAGCTTCTGTTGGAGACATAATTGTAGTTTCTATCAAAGATGCCATACCTAGAGGAAAAGTAAAAAAAGGTCAGGTCCACAAAGCTGTGGTAGTAAGAACAGTAAAAGAGATTGCCAGGAAGGATGGCAGCTACATACGTTTTGACAGGAATGCGGCTGTTTTAATAAATGACCAAAGTGAGCCTGTTGGCACTCGTATTTTTGGACCTGTAACAAGAGAGTTGCGTTCTCGTGACTTTATGAAAATAGTTTCATTGGCACCAGAGGTTTTATAGATATTATTATGGGTAAATTAAAAATTCGTCGTGACGACCAAGTAATTGTCACATATGGTAGGTCCAAAGGGAAAAAAGGACAGATACTAGAAGTCTGTGGTAACAAGACTCACGTGATAGTTAAAGATGTAAACATCGTACATCGTCACACAAAATCTTCTGCTAAAACCTCAGGTGGAATAATCAAGAAGGAATCTCCCATACATATTTCCAACATATCTCTGATAGATCCCGACACAGAGAAACCTACAAAAGTTGGTTTTAAGTTTGACGATAATGGTTCTAAAGTTCGTTTTTCTAAAAAGTCTGGAAAGATATTATAACTTATAGCGTTGGAAGTTTTAAACATGGCCCGTTTGAAAGAATTTTATAACAGTAAAATTCGTTGTGAACTAATGGATGAATTTAATTACAAGAATATCTTGCAAGTTCCGCGAATACTTAAGATTGTTATTAACATGGGAGTTGGTTCTGCTGTCAAAGACAAGAAAAATATAGAGATAGCCTCCAAGCATCTATCACTAATTGCTGGACAAGCGCCCATATTGACTAGAGCAAGAAAGTCTATAGCTGGTTTCAAACTTCGTGAGGGAGTTCCTATTGGGACAAAAGTCACCTTGCGCAGGTCCAGAATGTATGAATTCCTTGACCGTCTGGTCAACGTTGCAATGCCCAGGATACGAGATTTCCGCGGTTTTTCCACCTCTAGCTTTGACGGTTGTGGAAACTTTAATTTTGGAATAAAAGAGCATATCATTTTCCCTGAAATAAATTATGATACTGTGGATTGCATTCGTGGTCTAGATATATCAATAGAGACATCCGCTTTAACAAACAAGGAGGGTTTGTCACTGATGCGTTGTTTTAATGTTCCTTTTACAGGTTGATTGAGAGTGTGTTATGGCTAAGGTTAGCTCTGTTGAAAAAAATAAACGTCGAAAAAAGTTAGTTGAGAAAAACTTTTCTCGTCGTTCTCGTTTAAAATCCATTACTAAGGATATAAACTTAAAACCGGAAGATCGTTTTAATGCTCAGATGAAGCTTTCACTAATATCTAGGAATTCTTCACCTGTTAGGTTAAGGAATCGCTGCAGTCTAACGGGCAGGCCTCGATCTTACTACCGTCGTTTCGGTATTTCTCGCATTGCTTTAAGGGATCTGGCATCTTCTGGTCTTATTCCTGGCATTATTAAATCAAGTTGGTAAAAATGGCTGTTATCTCGGATCCTGTAGGTGATACTTTGACTCGCATTCGTAACGGTCAAAGATCCAATAAGAAAGTTATAGAGGTCTATTATTCTTCTCTGCATATTAATTTATTAAAAGTGCTAAAAAAAGAAGGATTCATTCGATCCTTCCAAGAAAAGGATATTAGAAAAGGCATTAAGGCTATTGACGTTGAGTTAAAGTACTTTGACTCTGCACCTGTTATCTACGAAATAAAAAGAGTTTCTAAGCCCGGTAGAAGGGTATATACTAAAGTCAGAGATTTGACTTTGGTTTGTAATGGTTTAGGTGTGTCTATCATATCCACCCCCAAGGGCATAATGTCTGACCATGACGCTCGCAAAAATAATGTAGGAGGTGAAGTCTTATGTAGGGTGTTATAAACTATTGTAATTTTTTGTATCTAATATTTTTAATCAGTTGAGAGTAGTAAATAGTATTGTGTCTCGTATAGGTAAAAATCCAATTTCCATTCCTAATGGTGTCAAGTGCAATCTTTTACCTGATGGTTGCTTGCAAGTTCAGGGTAAACTAGGAAAACTGTCATTTAGTGTTCCTGTGGGTCTAGATGTTATCTTAAGTACAGATTCTATTAGTATTAAGCCTAATGTTTTACCAAAAAATGTTAAAATGATGTGGGGAACATCTAGGTCTTTGATATGTAATATGGTTAAAGGTGTAAATGATGGTTTTGTAAAATGTTTAGAAATAAATGGTGTAGGATATAAGTCTTCTGTTAGTTCTGGTAATCTTATTTTAAGTCTGGGTTATTCTCATGACATAAATTACAAGATACCTGATGGAATTAAAATTGTTTGCAAGAAGCCTACATTATTAGAAGTTAGTGGTATAGATTATCAATTGGTTGGTCAAGTTGCTTCTAAAATACGCTCTTTCCGTAAGCCAGAGCCTTATAAGGGCAAAGGTATAAAGTATTCTGATGAAGTAATTTTCAGAAAAGAAGGTAAAAAGAAATAGGGAGATAAATGTTTAGTTCTAAGGTGGATAATACATTTAAGAGACGTAAAAGTAGAGTAAGGTTTAGGATACACTCTTCTAACAACAGTTATCCTAGATTGTCTGTGTATCGTACTAACAAAAATATATATGTTCAGTTAATTGATGATGTAAATAATTGCACATTAGTATCCGCGTCAACAATTGAATCACATTTCAAAGAGAAAGACATGTCCGGTGGCAACATAGAAGCTGCCAGATATATAGGTAAATTAGTTGCTGAGAGAGCTGTAGTTGCAGGAATTAAAAAGGTTGTTTTTGATAGAGGTGGCTACCTATATCATGGTCGTGTCAAAGCATTGGCAGACTCTGCTCGAAAATACAATTTGGTTTTTTAACTCCTAGTCTAGCTATTTTCCGTAGGTTTTTATTATTGAGGTTGTCGAATCATGGGTGCTAACCAAAGTAGGTATCGTTCTAAAGAGGATTCTTTAGAGCTAATAGAAAAATTAGTCGGTGTTAACCGTGTCTCTAAAGTCATAAAAGGCGGCAGAAGATTCGGATTCACGGCTTTAGTTGTTGTTGGTGATGGTAAAGGACGCGTGGGCTATGGCTATGGCAAAGCTCGTGAGGTTCCTGAGGCTATAAATAAAGCAACGGACAAAGCTAAAAAAAACATGATTCGTGTCCCCTTGCGTGAAGGACGTACACTACATCATGACGTAGGAGGAAAACATGACTCCGGTAAGGTGCACATGAGATCTGCACCCGTCGGAACCGGAATAATAGCTGGCGGCCCTATGAGGGCCGTTTTTGAAGCACTGGGACTCCAAGACGTGGTCAGCAAGTCTATCGGTGCCAATAATCCAATAAACATGGTGAGGGCTACTTTTAACGCTTTTAAGTCTGTCTTTTCCCCAAGGGACATTGCTATAAAGAGAGGGCTAAAAATCTCCGATTTAGTTGTCCGTCGCAAAGAGAAAAAGAAGGAGACTAGAATTAATGACAAGTGATCATCGTATACATGTTACTCAAATAAGAAGTCAAATTCGCTGTACTCAGTCCCAACGCTCTACTTTAAAGGGCTTGGGCTTAAAAAAGATAGGCGCAACTTCCAATTTAGAGGATACCCCTTCTGTTAGGGGAATGATAGAAAAAGTAAAGCATCTAGTATCTGTAGATTAATATGTTCTTATATACTCTGTATAATTCATTTTTGTTTTTGAGAAGTTAGTTATTGTGAAACTGAATAGCTTAAGAAATAATTTAGGTTCTTGTAAATCTCGTCGCCGAGTAGGCAGGGGCATTGGTTCCGGTGTTGGGAAAACCTGTGGTAGAGGTCACAAGGGCCAAAAGTCTAGGACCGGTGTCTCCATTAAAGGTTTTGAAGGCGGGCAAAATCCTTTGCATATGCGTCTCCCAAAGAGAGGATTCAATAATATTTTCGCAAAAAAGGTCATAGAAGTCAATCTAGGTCTTCTACAAAGTGCCTTGGATAGAGGAGTCATAGATTCCTCGAAGGTCATAAATCTGTCCTACTTAAAAGAGTCAGGATTAGTAAAAGGCAGGTACGAATTTGTTAAAATTCTAGCAGGGGGAAAAGATCTTAAAACTCCTTTAGTTTTTAACGTTTACCGCGCTTCTACATCTGCTAAAAAATCAATAGAAGACAACAAGGGTGTCCTAAATATTATTTAGGTTTTTTTTAAGCTGTGTAGGTTGATTTAAGGGGGCTCAAAATGTCGTCAGCAATGGAACAACTAGCTTCTAACTTGAACTGGGATTCTTTTTTAAAAGCAAAGGACCTACATAAAAGAATCTGGTTTACTCTTGGTGCTTTAATTGTATATCGTTTAGGGAGCTACATTCCTTTACCAGGTATTGATACCTTCGTTATGGGTGATTTAGTAAATCAACACTCCGGAGGATTACTATCTATCATTGATAGGTTTACCGGTGGTGCACTAGGCAGGATGTCCGTATTCGCGCTGGGCGTTATGCCTTACATATCTGCCAGCATAATAATACAATTGCTCACAGTAGTTTATCCCTATTTGGACTCCCTAAAAAAAGAAGGCAATTCCGGCCGCATAACATTGAACCAATACACTAGATACGGCACGGTAGTCTTATCCATACTCCAGTCATACGGCATAGCCACTGGGCTTGAGAGTATGGTGAGCATCTCAGGCAGCGCCGTTATGGATCCTGGTTTCATGTTTAGATTTGTGTCCGTTATCACTTTAACCGGAGGAGTCATTTTCTTGATGTGGCTTGGAGAACAAATCACGTCACGTGGAATTGGAAATGGTATATCTCTCCTAATATTTGCAGGCATCGTATCGAGCTTGCCGAAAGCTTTTGCTGCCATGTTTGACTTGGGAAGAACAACATTCAGCGCTCTATTCATGGCTATGGTTCTCCTTAGCCTAGTTCTTATGATATTCTTTATCGTATTTATGGAAAGAGCTCAGAGGAGGGTCGTTGTTCAATATCCCAAGCGTCAAATCGGAAACAAGATGTTCGGCGGCGACAGGTCTCACATGCCTATCAAGATCAATGTCTCTGGAGTGATACCGCCTATATTTGCTAGTTCTCTACTTACTTTGCCCTCCACAATTGTAAATTTCTCCGGCGAATCAGACGGTTTCTTTGGTAAGATATTATTCTACTTAGGACCGCAACACCCATTCTACTTAACGATATATATATCCCTCATAATATTTTTCTCTTTCTTTTACACTTCCATAGTGTTTAACCCCCAAGAGACCTCAGATAATCTGAGAAAGAACGGCGGATTCGTACCGGGATACCGTCCTGGAGCAGATACTTCTAGCTATTTTGATTATTTGTTAACGCGATTGACTGTAGTTGGATCCATATATCTTGCTTTCATATGTGTACTACCAGAGGTATTTATATCTAAGTATTCTCTGCCTTTCGCACTTGGTGGTACCAGTTTCTTAATAGTTGTTAGCGTTAGCATTGACACTGTAACTCAGATACACTCTCATCTTCTATCACATCAGTACGGTGGTCTAGTTGATAAAATGAAATCCGGACGCAGTGGCAGTAAACGACGAAACCGCAGAGAGCGCTTTAAGTAATGTATATAAAGCCACATAATAATTATAAAAACCTAATTTTTTTAGGGCCGCCTGGCTCTGGCAAGGGTACCCAAGTATCACGTATATCTAACACTATAGCCTTAAAAAAGATAGTCGCCGGCGACTTAGTTCGTGATGAAATTAGGTCTGGTTCTGTAATAGGTGCAAACATTGAGTCTATTGTTAATTCGGGGGGGTTTGTCCCGGACAGTCTTGTGATGTCTATATTAAGAAAAGACTTGGTTAATTCCCCAGGACCCAATCATGTTATTTTGGATGGTTTTCCTAGAACACTGTACCAGGCTAAAGCCCTAGAAATATTGTTTAACCAAATGGGATCTGGCTTACTAGCTGTATTATTCTTCGATATATCAGAGTCTGACGCAGTTAAGCGATTAATGGGAAGATATTCATGTAGCAATTGCGGGATGATCTATCACAAGGAGTTCTCGCAACCTCTAAAAACTAATATTTGTGACTCTTGTGGATCAAGTAGTTTTATACATCGCACTGATGATGATAGAGAAGTCATTAGGAGACGTTTCTCTCTGTACAAGAAGGAAACCTTGCCTTTATTAGATTTTTATAGGAAAAGAAATATTCTGAAATTTATAGATGCCTCGTCAGACATGAAGTTAGTAACTGAGCATTTAATTAATAGTTTAAATATTAATGACAATTAATACTAGGTAAAATTTATATATAAAAAATAATTTCTGTTTATATAGGGTTGACTTTTATTATAAACAGTCTAATTATGATATAACTCATTTTTTTCCTATGCTAACGAAGGAGAACTTAGTGGCACGTATCTCAGGAGTCAATATCCCAAGCGGAAGTCGTGTTGATATTGGTTTAACATCCATATACGGTCTAGGTAGAGACAAAGCTAGTAAAGTGTGCGAAGGCGCTGGTATAGACCCAACAACTCGTGTTCATAGTCTAAGTGAAGATGAGATATCGCGCATAAGAGAATTCATCGATCAAAATTATCAGGTTGAAGGTGAACTCCGTCAAGAGGTCTCTATGAACATAAAACGCCTACTAGACTTGGGCTGCTATCGAGGACTGCGCCATAGAAAGTCTTTGCCAGTACGTGGGCAACGCACCCACACCAACGCCCGCACGCGTAAGGGAAAATCCATACCTATTGCCGGGAAAAAGAAATAAAATTTAAGGAGTGTTTTTGATTTATGCCCCAACAAAAATCTGTATCCAAGGTTCGTCGCCGTCATCGTAAAAATGTCACATCCGGCGTTGCCCATATTAGTGCTACCTTTAACAACACCATGATTACTATAACAGATTCCCAGGGTAATACCATATCCTGGTCCTCTGCTGGTGTTAAAGGATTCGGTGGTGCTAGAAAGTCTACACCCTACGCTGCGCAAATTGCAGCCGAAGATGCTGGTAAGAAAGCCATGGAACATGGAATGAAAACTCTCGATATAGAGGTTAGAGGACCTGGTTCTGGCCGTGAGTCCGCTCTGCGTGCCCTACAGTCTGTTGGTTTTGATATCACTTCTATTAGAGATGTAACTCCTGTTCCTCACAATGGCTGTCGTCCTCCTAAGCGTCGTCGTGTTTAATTAATTGTATTTTTATATCATTTTACTTACAAAAAATTCATATATTATAATATAGGGCTTAAAAGGTGATTCAAAAAAATTGGGAGGCTTTAATCAAGCCTTATCGCTTAGAGACAAAAGGTGATTCAATTGCAGGAACCCAGATTATTGCAGAACCTTTAGAACGTGGTTTTGGCATAACTTTGGGAAATGCACTACGACGAACCTTGTTGTCCTCTTTACAGGGAGCAGCAGTAATTTCCGTTAAATTTGACAAAACTCTCCATGAATTTTCTTACGTTAATGGAGTAAAAGAAGACATTCCGGAAATTATCTTAAACTTAAAAAGCTTGCCTTTGCGTATGCACGTAGACAGTATCAAAAAAATACACCTGAAGGTAAAGTCCAGTGACCCTTCTGTTATCCTAGCATCCCAAATAGATACGGGACCAGATGTTGAGATTCTGGATCCTAGCCATGTAATATGTCATGTGGATGCAAACACAGAATTAGACATGGAAATAACTGTCAAAACTGGTAGAGGTTATGTCCCAGCCTCATATAATAGGAAAGAGGATGCTCCTATAGGAGTTATCCCTGTTGACGCCTTATTTAGCCCAGTTCGAAAAGTAGCTTATAAAGTTGAAAACACTCGTGTAGGACAAGTTACAGATTATGACAAGCTGATTCTGAATGTCGAAACCGATGGATCTCTAACTGCCGAGGACGCTGTAGCTTTAGCTGCTAGAATACTACAGGACCAGTTCCAACAGTTCATTAACTTCGAGGAACCCGAGGTTGTTGAGGTTGTCAAGGAAGACTCCGGCCTTCCGTTCAATAGAAACTACTTGCGCAAAGTTGAAGAATTGGAGCTATCTGTTCGCTCTGCTAACTGTTTGAAGAACGAGAATATAGTTTACCTGGGAGACCTGGTCCAAAAGACGGAACAAGAAATCCTTAGGACTCCTAATTTCGGTCGCAAGTCCCTAAATGAAATAAAATCTGTTCTAGTTGAAATGGGATTGGAACTAGGAGAGTATTCTGAGGGTTGGCCACCCGATAACATTGAGGATTTAGCTCGTCGTTTGAATGAACCTTTTTAGTCGTATTATTTTGAGGATATGTTCGTATGAGGCATAGGATTAGTTTTCGCAAATTAAATAGAACATCTAGTCATAGAAAGTCTTTGTTCTCTAACCTTTCTAATTCGTTATTAGAACACGAAGAGATACGTACCACTTTAGCAAAAGCTAAAAGCTTAAGACCTATCGTGGAAAAATTAGTAACTTTAGGCAAACAAAAAAGTTTGCATTCTAGGAGAAAGGCTTTTGCCTTCTTAAGGAACAATACTATAGTTAACAAGTTACTATATGATTTATCTCCCCGCTACAAACAGAGGCATGGTGGGTACCTAAGAATCATAAAAGTAGGTAATCGATATGGAGACATGGCTCCCATGGCTGTGATACAATTTGTAGGTGATGATAATAAAAAATCACTCTCTGCCACCAGTAACCAGTCAGATAAATAAGCCCTAAACGTATTGAGATAGTCAATCACGAAGACCTACAATTTACTACCAACCTAGATTTTTTTGGTGCGCCTGAAAGGACTCGAACCTTCGACCCTTGTTTTCGGAAAACAATGCTCTATCCATCTGAGCTACAGGCGCTTATAGTCTATATCGTTATGACTCTTTTTATACTCAGGGGTGACTATTCCCGCTGAGACAACCATCTTTATGCCTTCTTCTACAGACATATTGAGAGAGTGTATATCTTTTGATGGCACAAACAATAAGTATCCTGATGTTGGATTGGGTGTTGTTGGTATAAATACGTTAACCACTTTATCTTTTGTGAGATTCTGAACCTCACCTTTTGTTATGCCTGTTATAAATCCCAAAGACCATATCCCTCTCCGCGGGTATTCTATCATAACCACTTTTCGGAAGGAGCTAGACTGCTTATTTAAAAGCGTCTCAAAAATTTTTTTTATAGCGCTGTAAAGACTTCTTATGACCGGCATCTTGTTCAGAATTCTCTCGCTTAACCTTATAAAGTATCTTCCGAACACTCCTGCCATTAGGGCCCCAACTATTGTTATGGACACTACCGCTATTAATAGGCCAAACCCTGGTATATAAAATGGCAGATAATATTCTGGGTGATATACTATAGGTATTAATGGTTTTATCTTCTCATCTATAAATGTAATAACCATCCAAGTTAAATAAGCTGTTATTGATATTGGCGCTATAAATAGTAATCCAGTAAAGAAACAACCACGTAATTTAGTAAAAAAGTTTTTTTTTAATGTGATAGTGTTTATTTTTTTCTTGTTTTTCAAGATTGTAGCCTTTAAAGATTTTATTTATACAAATAACTTTGTAACATAATACGAATAATGAGCTTAATTATTAAAGTTTGATTTAGCTAATTTCTGCGAGAGG
>Ga0115104_11040412_pt1 | contig 24201 bp, 36 predicted proteins | sample CN18umnscriptome_2_FD_89649 | JGI IMG/M metagenome (GOLD analysis project Ga0115104, IMG submission 89649) | Marine eukaryotic communities from Pacific Ocean to study complex ecological interactions - CN13ID_70_C50_10m_0.8um Metatranscriptome... | ecosystem: Environmental > Aquatic > Marine >...
CGGGCCTAGAATTATCGCAATTAAAAATGATGCTCCTATACTAACTCCAGATAGCGCCATATATTTTGTTCTATTTTCTTTAGAACTTAAATCTGATATTAAAGCAAGAATAACAGAACTTATTGCGCCTGAACCTTGTAAAAAACGAGCTAGTATTATAGTATATATGGAAGAACTAAAATATCCGATTATGCTGCCTAATGCGAATAATGAGAATCCTATAATAATTAAAGGTTTTCTTCCGTACTTGTCTGATAATAATCCAAAAGGTATTATGAATATTGCTTGACTAAAACCATACATTCCCAATGCTATACCTGTTAATATAGAGTTAGAATTCATATAATCGTTAGAGAATATAGAAAATACAGGTAAAAGCATGAATAAACCTAGCATTCTTAATGAAAGTAAAAATGCTAGTATAAATATATTTTGAATATTTTTTTTTATCATAATAAAAAATATTATTTTTTATTTATAAATTTATTAAGGGTTTATCTTCAACTTTAGCATCTTTTATTTCGTGATCAATTGTTTTATTTACCATTTTTCCTAGATTTACTACAGATATTCCCCATAGTATAATCATTATAAATATAATGACCGCAACATATGGTATCGTAGATATTAAATTTCCGCACAAAGTTAATAAAACTAAATATATTAAAGATCCTCCTGATTTTCCAATTCTAGACGCTATTCCGTCAACAACTGCTTTACCTTTTCTTTGCTCATGTTTTGAAAGAGGGATGAATGCAATTTCTTTAGTTTCATCAAACACGGTATATTTGCAAGCTCTGCCTAAGCATATTTGCAAAGAACTAAATATTAAGATTAAATTTGCCGGATTAAATAGTATGCTACTTAATACACCTTTTAGTATCATGTCTTCATAAAATAGCATTGAAAATAGAAATAAGCTTGAAATAAACCAAACAACGGGAGTAATTATTGCTGTAACTGTCCATCCATATTTTCTTATTATGTTACCTGAAAGAAATAAAGCAGATAAAACAGCTAAAACTCCTGTAAAAAATGTAATTTGATTCATATAAACATTTACATGATTAATATCAGTGAAATTAGTTTTAGCTTGATGCGTAAATAAAACATCAGACAAGTTGTAAACTATATTATATGATACAACGAGTATTACTATGAAACATAAATAACTAGATTGCATTAAATATAAAAAACAAGATTTTAAAGATATTGCATTCTTCTTCTTATTTTCATCTTTTATAAAAGCATCTTCATGTTCATTATATATATGTTTATTAAGCCACCAATATAAAATTATAATAATGACTCCAAGTATTAATATGGTATTAATTTGCAAAAATAGAGTTTGTTCCCAAGCAGTATTTCCAAACGGAATCATCGTATTATATTTATATATAGTTAAATACTTTCCTAATTGACCTGAAAAAATTCCAGAAAAGTTAGCTCCTAGAGCGAATATAGCATAGAAACGTTTCGCTTCATTGATTTTTGTAACTTCGTTAGCAAATCCCCAAAACAACATACATAGTATAATATTTCCCCATAATTCGCATAATCCGTAAAATATAGCTAATGGCCAATGTCTTATTAAAGAAATTAAACCACTAAGGCCGTCAGGAATGAAAGAAGCATCAAGTAAAAAAATAGATAAACTTTTTAGTTCAAAAAATTCTTTATTTGGATAAATTATAAATAAGAATAATATAAAAAAGACCATATATATAGATATCATGATGTAAAAAACCGTTTTCCTATTATAATATTTAGATAATTTCGTAAATATATATATAAGAATAAAAGCCCCAGGTAAAACGACACAGAATTTTAAAAATGGGATCGTTTCCGCTCCTGAATCCGGTGCTGTAACAATTAAGGAAATTTTAATACATCTTAGTAGGTTATATATAAATGATATTAAAAAAAATAAAAAGAACATAGGAATCAATTTATTTAATTCATGATTATATATGGGCCAAAAAAAAGATCTTAATTTACTAAACTCAGTTTTTTTATTTTTGTCTTCTGATTTCATATTTAAATTTTTCATATACTACAAGTTATAATAAAAATATTTATTTTCTATACAAATTTTATAATGCTCATGGGAGCACAATCCCCTTTTCTATAACCGCATTTTAGAATTCTTGTATAGCCTCCTGGTCTTTCTTTGAACTTTGGAGCTATTATTTTAAACAATTTATTAATTGCAAATGCATTTCCATTTAGTTTTGCCCTTGCTAATCTTCTATTGTGTACGCTATCTATTTTTGCTAGTGTTATTAAAGGTTCAATTATTTTTCTTAGAGTTTTTGATTTTGGTAAAGTTGTTTTTATCATTTCATGTTCTATAATCGATACAGCCATATTAGAAAACATTGCTTTACGATATTTAGAATATTTTCCTAAATATATTTTGTTATGTCTATGTCTCATTTTTTAATCCTATATTATCTTGTTCTTTTATTTTTTTTGGAGGCCAATTTTTTAATTTGGTTCCAAGAAATAAATTTCTTGAAGTTAATATATCTTTTATTTCATTTAAAGATTTTTTACCTAAGTTAGGCATTTTGAGTAATTCAATTTCTGTTTTTTGTATTAAATCACCGATATAGTATATATTTTCTGTTTTTAAACAATTAGCGGAACGTACTGTAAATTCTAGTTCATCAACTGATCTTAATAACATAGGATCAAATTCATCTTCTACTTTTTTTTCTTCTTCTGCTTTTTTTATTCTCAAATTAAAAAATATACATAATTGATCTAATAATATTTGAGCAGATTGTCTAACAGCTTCTTCGGGATTTATAGTTCCATCTGTTTCTAATTCTAGTATCAATTTATCTAAATTAGTTCTCTTTTCTACCCTAGCATTTTCTACCTTATAACTAACATTATTTATAGGAGAATAAGATGCATCTAATTGTAGCCATCCTATTTTTTTCCTTTCTTCTATATCTTTTCTATTAGCAGATGATTCATATCCTCTTCCTTTAGAAACTTTAATCAACATGTCTAAATCTGCTTTTGCGTTCAAATTTGCAATTACAATATCAGGATTAACAATTTTTACATTACTAGGCAGCTCAATATCTGACGCTTTAACTTCACATGTACCTGATTTTTGTAGTTTTAGTATCACTTCATCTTTATCTTCTAAAATAAAATTAATATTTTTGATATTAAGTAATATATTGATAATATCTTCTTTTATTCCTATTTTAGTACAGTATTCATGTAATATACCATTAATATTTACTTCGGTAGGAGCGAATCCTATCATTGATGATAATAAAATTCTTCTTAATGCATTCCCTAAAGTATAACCAAAGCCTCTTTCTAATGGTTCTAAAGTTATTCTAGACTTATTTTGTCCTACTTCTTCTACTTTTACAACTTTCGGTTTTAAAAATTTATTAATATTCATTTAATATCTCTATATAATTTTTTATTTTGAATATAATTCAATTACCAACTGTTCATTTATTTCTGGCGATAAATCAGAACGGTCTGGGACATTAAAAAAAATACCTTCCATTTTATCAGTTTCTACTTTCACCCATTTCGGGAATCCGATTTCTTCAGCTATTTTCAAAGAGTTTTTAATTCTAATTTGTTTTAATGATTTCTTAGTAACATTTATTTTATCATCTTGTGATATTTGAAAAGATGGAATTGAAACGATTTTATTGTTTACTTCTATAGAATTATGTACTATTAATTGTCTCGCTTCTGCTCTTGTTGATCCAAATCCCATTCTGTATACAACATTATCTAAACGACATTCTAGTAACTGTAGTAAAATTTCTCCTGTTTTACCTTTCTTTTTTGAAGCTTTTATATAGTAATTTTTAAATTGTTTCTCTAAAACACCATACATATTTCTGATAATTTGTTTAGATTTTAATTGCAATCCAAAATCACTTGGTCTGCTTTTTTTGTTTGAACCATGTTGACCTGGTAAATTATTTATTTTACATTTAGTTTCAATCTCTCTGATTCTACTCTTCAAAGATAAATCCATTCCCAATGATCTCATAATTCTGCACTTAGGACCTAAATATCTAGCCATTTAATTATACTCCTTATTAAACTCTTCTTTCTTTTTCAGCTCTACAGCCGTTATGTGGTATTCCTGTTACATCAGCAATTGAAGTTACTTTTAAACCTATATTTGTTAGAGATCTTATAGCTGCTTCTCTTCCTGGTCCTGGTCCCTTTACTTTTACATCTACTGATTTTAGTCCCCAGTCACTCATAACTTTTAAAGCTGCTTTTTTAGATGCTTCTCCAGCTGCAAATGGAGTACTTTTCCTAGATCCTCTATAACCTGAACCTCCAGAAGTAGCCCATGATAAAACATTTCCTAACCCATCAGAAATACTAATAATAGTATTATTAAATGTCGCTTTTATGTAAACACATCCTGTTATTATATTTCTTTTAGATCTTATCTTTTTTATTTTGTTTGTATTTGTTTTAGAATTTTTTTGTTTTATTTTTTTCATTAATTTTTCTTTCCAATTAACTTATTAAATTTATTTTTTTTTCTAGTTTTAGCATTTGTTTTTGTTCTTTGACCTCTGCACGGTAAGCCAGATCTGTGTCTTTTTCCTCTGTAGCATTTTATATCTACTAGTCTTTTTACATTCATTGACACTTCTCTACGAAGTTCACCTTCAATCTTATAACTATTAACTGCATTTTGTATCTTAACAATATTTTCATTGTCTATATCTATTACTTTAATGCTTTTCTCAATATTTAATTTTTTACAGATATCCATAGCTCTATGTTGACCTATTCCGTATATATCTTGTAATGCTATATAAATATGTTTTTTTTGTGACATCATAACGCCAGCAATACGAATCATTATCTTTACCTTAAAAATTATAACATATACTATTATATATATATTATTTGAATTATAAAAAAATATTTCTTATTAAACTTATAATAAATTGTATTGTAATTAACCTTGTTTTTGTTTATGTTTTGGTTCAGTACATATTACTCTAATCACATTTCTTCTTTTTATAATTTTACAATTTTTGCATATTTTTTTTACGGAAGCTCTTACTTTCATTTTTAATTCCTATGTATTTTTTCTGGGATTATTTGTTTTTAATAGGCTTTCATACTGATGGGACATAATATAAGATTGTATTTGAGCTATTAGATCTATAATAACAACAACTATTATTAGTAAAGATGTTCCACCAAAGTAAAATGGGACTTCCCAAAGTCCTACTAATATTTCTGGAAGCAATGAAACTAATGTAATATACATAGCTCCTATTACTGTTAATTTTGTTGTGATCTTATCTATGTATAGAGCTGTTTGTTTACCAGGTCTAATTCCTGTAATAAATGCTCCAGATTTTTTAAGATTATCAGCTGTTTCTTTTGGATTAAAAACTAAAGAAGTGTAAAAAAAGCAAAAGAAAATTATAGAAATACCAAATAAAAAAATATATAAAGGTTGTCCAGGAGATAACATGTAACCTAAGTTTATTAGAAATTCTATATTATGAGAATTTCCGAATGATTGTGCTATGGTAACAGGAAATAATATTACGCTCATAGCAAATATGGGAGGAATTACTCCTGCCATATTGATTTTTAAAGGAAGATGACTTTTTTGCGCTGCGTATATATTCCTTCCTTGTTGTCTTTTAGCATAATTTACTGTTATTTTCCTTTGACCTCTTTCAACAAAAACTACAAATATAATAATTGATATTAACATAATAAATAACGTTAATAGACCAATTATTTGTATGTCTCCTTGCCTTACGCTTTCTAACATACTACCTATACTAGAAGGAAATCCAGTAACAATATTAGAAAAAATTATCATAGATATTCCATTACCTATACCTTTTTCCGTTATTTGTTCTCCTAACCACATTAAAAACATTGTTCCTGTTACTAAAGTTATAGTTGAAACAAAAAAGAATGAAAAATTAGGGTTTAAAGCTGCACCAGAAGAAGCTATAAATTTAGACATACCTATAGCTTGAAATGTACAAAGGAATAAAGTTAAATAACGTGTGTACTGAGTTAATTTTTTTTACCTGATTGACCATCTTTCTTTAACTTTTCGAAAAAAGGTATAAGAGATGATAATAATTGAATTATAATAGAGGCAGATATATAAGGCATGACACCTAATGCAAAAATAGTTACTCGTGATAAAGCTCCACCTGAAAAATGGTCAAATAAAGAAAATATATTTTGATTGCCTGCAAATATTTTAGATAAACCATTTGGATCTAAACCTGGAACTGGAATATGAGCTCCAAAACGATATACTACTAATGCTCCTAACAGAAACAATATACGTTTTTTTAATTCTTCTAATCCACCATTAGATAATAAATTATTGCCCATTTGCATTTTATTTTTCCTATTAAATTAAGTGATTTTTCCGCCGTTTTTTTCTATTTGTACTCTAACTCCTTTTGTAATATTAATTCCTTTTATATTTATATCTTTTTTCATATTCCCACTTGATATAATTTTTACATATTTGTACTTTTTACTCATTAATTTAGAATTTCTTAAAAAATTTACGTCAATTTCACTATTGGTAAATTTGTTTAATTCAAATGATCTAATTGTTTTTACATATTTCTTCTTTACAGAGACAAATCCTGTTTTAGGCAATCTTCTTTGTTTAGGCATTTGACCGCCTTCAAAGTGTAATTTTTTTGTGTATCCTGTTCTAGCTTTTTGTCCTTTATGACCTTTACCACATGTTTTCCCTTTACCGGAACCCATGCCTCTTCCTAATCTTTTTACATTATTTATTGATTTTTTATTAGGTTTTATTTCATTTAATTTCATAACTAAAAAATCCTAGTTATTTTCTATTTTTAACAAGTAAGAAATTTTTTTTATTAAACCTCTATTACATACGTTATCTAAAATAGATATTTGTTGATTAATCTTTTTTAAACCTAGAGCTTTAGCTGAGTTTATATGGTTAGGTTTTCTTCCTATTAAGCTTTTTACCAATTTGATTTTTATTTTTTTTTCATTTAACATTTCTTCATTTCCAAAATCTTATTTATAGGTATATTTCTTTTTTCAGCTATAATATCAGGAGACATTATGTGAATTAAACCTTTTATCGTAGCTCTAACTACATTTATTGGATTTGTGGATCCAATGCATTTTGCAACTATATTTTTTATACCTGAGACTTCAAAAATAGCTCTCATTGCATTACCCGCTATTATACCTGTTCCTTGGCTAGCTGGAAGAATTATAACTTTAGTCGAACCATATTTCGTTGTTATTGGATGATAAACTGTATCTTTGTATAAATCTATCATGATCATATTCTTCCTAGCATGTTCCATAGCTTTTTGAATAGCAATAGGAACTTCTCTAGCTTTACCGAATCCTATTCCTACTTTTCCATTTTTGTCTCCAACTGATACAACAGCTGTGAAACCAAATATTCTTCCACCTTTTACGACCTTTGCTGTTCTACAAATTCTTATCAGTTTTTCTTCTAATCCATCGTTTTTTTGTATTCTATTATCATTTATTTTATTTTTCATTTATTTTTCCGCTTTTATTTTATATTCAATAATTAAAAAGATAAACCATGTTCTCTTGCGGCTTCTGCTACTGCTTTAATACATCCATGATATTTAAAACCACTTTTATCAAAAGCTACTTTTGATATACCTTTTACTTTAGCTTTTTCTGCAATCATTTTTCCTATTGCTTGTGATTTTAAAATCTTGTTTTTATTACAAACAGATTCTTTTATATCTTTATCTATACTTGAAGCTGAAGCTAATACAAAAAAATTATCTGATGAAAAAATTTGAGCGTATATGTTTTTTGAACTACGATATACAGTTAACCTGCATATATCTTGATTACTAATTCGCGCTCTGCAACGACGTTTTCTTGCAATACGTCTTTTTAATTTTTTTATAAAATTATTATTCACTATTTTATTTTACCTTTATTTTTTTTTACTATCTTTTATTCTAACTTGCTCGTCTAAATATCTAATACCTTTGCCTTTGTAAGGTTCAGGCGGTCGTAGTAACCTAATCTCAGACGCTGTTTGTCCTACTAATTGCTTATTTATACCAAAAATAGTTACTTCTGTATTGCTGCTACATGTAATCTTGATACCTTTTTTGGGCATATAATTTACTATATGAGAAAAACCTAAATTCAATTCTAAAAAATTGCCTTTGATTTTTGCTTTATATCCCACGCCTATTAATTTTAGTTTCTTTTCAAAACCTACATCAACACCTATAACCATATTGGTTAGTAATATCTTTGTCAATCCTAACATAGCATTATTTTTTTTTTTACATGTTGAAATGAAAATTACATTGTCTTGAATTTTTAAATCTATCGACTCATCTATAATATAACTCAATTCACCGTGTTTTCCCACAAATGAAATTTTATTATTTGATAAAGTAAATTTTATATTTTCTGGGACAATTAAAGGTTTTTTAGCTATTCTTGACATAATTATATACCTATTCTACAAAACATAACACTTCTCCTCCTAAACCTTTTTCTGTAGAATTTTTTATATATGAACTTAAAGCATAATTTCTAGCTTGATAATCGGTCATAACACCTCTAGATGTAGATATAATCGCTATTCCTAAGCCCCCTAATACTTTAGGTAAATTTGTCTTATTCTTATAAATTCTAAAACTAGGTTTACTTACTCTAAATATTCTTTTTATAACAGGCTCTCCTTGATAATACTTTAAGAATATTTCTAATACTGGCTTTTTATCTTCTATTACATTATAGTTTTTTATGTATCCTTCTTCTTTTAAAACATTAACTATAGCTATCTTTACTTTTGAACTAGAAATAGTTATTTTATTATTTCTTATCTGTTGACCATTTCTAATTCTTGTTAAAAGATCTGATATTGGATCTTGCATACTCATATTTTTTTATAATCCTTAATATTTATTTACCAACTTGCCATAACAACGCCTGGCAATAAACCTTTACCTAAAAATTTTCTTATCATTATTCTTGACAATCCAAATTTTCTTATATTTCCGTTTTCTCTTCCTGAAATCTTACATCTATTTCTCAATCTAGTTCTACTAGAATTTCTTTTTATATTTCTACGGAATGTTTTTTGTAATTTTAATTTTTCTTCAAATAAAATGTTTGGATCATTTATTTTTTCTCTCAAATCTTTTATTTTTTTTTTATTTTTTTCTACTAATTTTTCAATACGTTTTTCACGTTCTATTTGACATTGTCTTGCCATTCTTTTATTCTCTATTTTTTGTTTATAATATCTTTTTCTATAAATGGAAAATGTAATGATTTTAATAAGGCAAAACCTTGATTAATATCGTCAGCAGAAGTAGTTATACTAATATCTAAACCTCTTATTACATCTATTTTATCGTAATCTATTTCAGGAAATATAATTTGCTCTTTTATACCTAGATTATAGTTTCCTTGTTTATCAAAAGCTTTTATAGATAAACCTCTAAAATCTCTTGTTCTAGGTAATGCTACATATATTAGTCTTTCTAAAAAATCATACATCCTATCATTTCTTAGTGTAACTTTACAACCTATATCCATACCTGCTCTAATCTTAAATCCAGATTCAGATTTTTTAGCTTGTGTTGATACTGCTTTTTGACTAGATATAATCGTAAGATCTTCTAACGATTTTATTAAATGCTTTTTATCGTTTACAGTTTCACCAACTCCCATATTTAAAGTAATTTTTAAAATTTTTGGAACTTGCATTACGTTAGATAAATTAAGCTCTTTCATTAATTTACTTATTACTTTTTCTTTATAGAATTTTTTTAAATTATTCATATTAACCTTTATAAATTATTTCTTTTTTATTTGATTTAAAAATTCTTGTTTTTTTGTTATCCAATATTTTATAACTAATTTTATCGCCTTTTAAAGTTTCTTTATTAAAAATAGCAACATTAGAAATATCTATAAAGCATTCTTTTTTTATTATACCTCCTGTACTTTGTTTTTGAGGATTTCCTTTAACGTGTTTTTTTTTTATGTTAATTCCTTCAACTAACAATTTATAATTAGCTTCTCGTTTTACAATTTTTAAAACAATTCCTTGTTTTCCTTTATCTTTTCCAGATAACACAATTACTATATCATCCTTTTTTATTTTAGATTTAAAAAACAGTTTTTTCTTCAATTTTTTTCTCTCATTGATATTTTTATAAGACTTCAGGTGCTAAAGATATAATTTTCATAAACATAGATCTTAACTCCCTTGTGACAGGACCAAATATTCTAGTTCCTATAGGCTGATTTTGATTATTTATTAAAACAGCAGAATTACTATCAAATCTTATTAAAGAGCCATCTTTTCTTTTTATTCCTTTTTTTGTTCTGACTATCACTGCGTTTAATACTTCACCTTTTTTTACTTTACCTCTAGGAATAGCTTCTTTTACGCTAACTTTTATTATATGTCCTATTGTTGCGTATCTTTTTTTAGATCCTCCTAAAACTTTTATACATTGTACCTTTTTAGCTCCGCTATTATCAGCTACTTCTAACATAGACTCAGTTTGAATCAAAATTTAATCTCCTATTAAAGAATAAAAAATGTTAATTTTTACTTATTATATTAACTAAAGTAAAAGCTTTATTTTTCGATATAGGTCTACACATTGTTATAAGAACTTGATCCCCGATTAAACATTTATTGTCTTGATCGTGTATAAATATTTTGCTAGAAACTTTTATTCTTTTTTTATATAACTTATGTTTTACTAATCTAGTAATTTTAACTACAGCAGTCTTTGTCATTTTATTACTTATAACAACGCCTTTAAGTAATTTTTTTTTTTTTTCCTGCTTCTTTATTTATTTCGTTCATTATCTTTTTCGCTTAAAATTGTTAATATTCTAGATATATTTTTTCGCATGGTATAAAAAACATGATTTTTGTTATTTATGTTATCTTCTGCCTGTAGAAGTCTTAACCTCATTAAATCTTTTGAAATTGTATTTACTTCTTTTAATAAATCAGCTTTTGATTTTAATCTTAGATCTTTTGCTTTTAATTTTTTCATAATTATTTTATAACTCTTTCTATAACGTCTGTTTTAATAGGCAATTTAGCTGATCCTAATCTAAAAGCTTCAGTTGCTATAGTTTTTTCTATTCCATCGAGTTCGAATAGTATTTTGCCTCTTTTTACTAATGCAACCCAATATTCAACGCTTCCTTTACCTTTACCTTGCCTTACTTCTATCGGTTTTTTTGTAATAGGTTTGTCAGGAAATATTCTGATTAGTAGCTTCCCTTCCCTTTTTATATATCTATTTATAGCTTTTCTTGCAGACTCAATCTGTCTTGCAGTAATTCTACAGTTATTTAAAGCTCTCATTCCTATACTTCCAAATTCAACTGTATTTCCACTGGTAGCAATTCCTTTATTTCTACCTTTCTGCATCTTTCTAAATTTTGTTTTTTTAGGTTGTAGCATATTAAACCTCAATAATATTATTATTTTTTATTATTTTTATTTAAAATTTCACCTTTAAAAATCCATACTTGAACACCTATAACACCGTAGGTTGTCATAGCTTCTGATAATCCATAATCTATATCAGCTCTGAATGTATGCATAGGAACTCTTCCTTCTCTATACCACTCAGTTCTAGCTATTTCTATTCCACCTAAACGACCTGATATTCTAGCTTTTATTCCTAAAGCCCCTTGTCTCATTGCGTTAGAAACAGCTCTTTTCATAGCCCTTCTAAACATTATCCTTTTTTCAAGCTGTTGTGCTATATTTTGAGATACTAGTAATGCATCTATTTTAGGTTTTCTTATTTCTTCTATATTAATATGAACATTTAGTTTTAACTGTTTTATAAATTCTTTTCTTATTTTTTCTATATCTTCGCCTTTTCTTCCAATGACTATGCCTGGCTTAGCTGTACACAAAGTTAATTTAATATTAGAGCCAGTCCTTTCTATTTTAATTTTACTAATGCTACTTGAATTAGGTAATCTCTTTTCTAATAAGCTTCTAATTTGATAGTCAGAATAAATTGTTTTCGCATAGTTTTTTTTATTAGCATACCAGCAAGATATACTTTTTTTATTAATTCCAAGTCTAATTGCTATTGGATTAACTTTTTGGCCCATTATGTTCCTCTTTTATTATTATTTTTTTTTTCTTTTAGCTTTTTATTTATTTCTGCTTTTTCAGTATTTGTTTGTAATTCAATGGATATATGAGAGCTTCTCTTAATAATTCTGTTAGCTTTACCTTTTGCTCTTGCTCTTATTCTTTTCAAGCTTGGAGCTTCATCTACAACTATTTTTTTTATAATCAGTTCATCTATATCTTTACCATCATTATGTTCAGCATTAGCAATCGCAGAATTAAGTATTTTTTTAATAAAAAAAGAACATTTTTTTTTACTAAAACTTAATGTGTCTAATGCTTTTTGTATATTTAGCCCTTTCATTTTTCTAGCTAATAATCTAACTTTTTGGGGAGAAATGGATACATTTTTCATTTTAGCGGTAGACATTTATTTTTTACCTTTATCTTTTGTTTTTCTATCTGATGAATGTTCTTTAAAAAATCTTGTAGGAGCAAATTCACCTAACTTATGGCCTACCATATTTTCTGTTATATTAATAGGCATATGTTGTCTACCATTGTGCACAGATATTGTTAAACCTACTGCATCTGGTATTATTATAGATCTTCTTGACCAAGTTTTTATAGGTTTTTTGCTATTTTCTTCGTTTGCTTTCTTTATTTTTTCGAACAAATGATCATCAATAAATGGTCCTTTTTTCAATGAACGTGGCATTCTTATTTACCCCTTTTTTCTTTATTTTTCTGTCTAGTTTTTACTATATATTTATCAGTATTTTTATTTTTTCTGGTTCTTTTCCCTTTAGGATTTCCCCAAGGATCACAAGATGGTCTTCCTCCAGCTGTTTTTCCTTCTCCCCCTCCTAGTGGGTGATCAATAGGATTCATAGCTACACCTCTTACAGATGGCCTTATACCTAAATGTCTTTTTGCTCCTGCTTTACCGAATTTTATTAGATTATGTTTATTATTTCCTACTTCACCAATAGTAGCTCTACAGTAAAAAAATATTTTTCTCATTTCACCTGAACGTAATCTTATAGTTACGTATCTTCCTTCTCTAGCAAGTAATTGTGCGCTAGTACCTGCACTTCTAACAAGTTGTGCGCCTTTTTTTGGTTTTAGTTCTATACAATGTATAGTTGTTCCTAGAGGAATTATTGACAGCGGTAAGCAGTTCCCTACATTTATAGGAGCTTTAACCCCCGATACAACTATGTCCCCTATTTTTAAGCCTTGAGGTGAAATAATGTAATTTAGTCTACCATCAGAATATGATATTAGTGCTATGTTTGCACTTCTATTTGGATCATATTCTATTCTTTTTACTTTTGCTAAAATTCCATCTCTGTCTCTACGCCAATCTATCATTCTATAACGTTTTTTATGTCCTCCTCCCCTATGTCTTACAGTAATTCTTCCTTGACAATTTCTACCTGATTTTTGCTTTTTTTTATTACATAAAAATTTTACAGGTTTTCCCGTATATAAATTTTTATCTGTTATTTTTATTTTTCCTCTTAATCCAGGTGATGTTGGATTAACATTTACTATTCTTTCCATAATATTCTTCACTATTATTTGAAATTGGACAAGTTTATTTCATAGCCCTTTTTTAGAGATATGAAAGCTTTTTTCCAATCTGATTTTTTACCAGGTATTTGTTTAAACTTAGTTTTATTTCCCTTTATTACCAAAGTTCTAACATTCGTAACTACAACATTGAATAATTTTTCTACAACATATTTAATCGTTTTTTTATCACTTTTTAAGCTAACTTTAAATACAAAAGCTCTGTTTTTCTCTGCCTCATATACACTTTTTTCAGTAGAAATAGGTTTTATTAATGTTTTATATAAAATTTCATTATTCATTTTAATAAACCTTCTAATTTTTTTAGAGCTTCAATAGTAATAACTATGTTTTTATTTTTGATCAATATTAAAGGATTGAGATCATTAGCTGTTTTAATAAAAAAATTTGGTACATTTTTTGAAGACAAAAATAGATTCTCATCTATCTTACTTGATATTAGTAAACCAGAAAAAATATTTAAAGAATTTAGCTTTAAAATAATATCTTTTGTCTTTGGTCTTTCAATTATAAAATTTTCTATTACAATAAGTCTCTCTTTTTTTATCAATTCGGAAAAAATACATCTTATAGCTTGTTTATACATTTTTTTGTTTACTTTTTTTGTATAATTTCTTCTTTCTGAAGCTATGAATGTCTTTCCCCCACCTTTCCAAAGAGGACTTCTAATAGAACCAGCTCTTGCTTTACCTGTTCCCTTTTGTCTAAATGGTTTTATTCCTCCACCACTCACTTGAGCTCTATTTTTTTCAGCTTTTATCGCTGTTCTACCATTTGATAGGTAAGATGTAACTACTTGATGAACTAATGATTCGTTAAATTTATTGTCGAATATTTCAGACGATAAATCTACTGTTTTTATTATCTCATCTTTTTTCATTACATTAATTAAATTTGATTCCATAAAATATTCCAAATTTATTTCTTAGAAAGATTTAAAATAACTGTTCTTCCATTATAACCAGGAATTGCTCCCTTTATTAATAAAAGATTTTTTTCTTTATTAATGTTTATAATTTCAAGATTTTTTACAGTGGTTCTTTTATTTCCCATTCTTCCAGCCATTTTTTTCCCTTTAAATACTCTTCCTGGGGTTTGACATTGACCTATAGATCCGGGAGCGTTATGAGCTAAAGAGTTACCATGACTTGCTCTCTGAGAACTAAAATTATATCTTTTTATAACTCCAGCATATCCTTTTCCCTTAGAAATACTGCATACATCTAGTTTCTGACCTTTTTGAAAAATATCAGTACTTATAACTTCACCAAGTTTTTTGTTTTTTATATCTTCATCGTTTGTTCTAAATTCCCATAATCCTAATCCAGGTTTTACTTTAGCTTTATTGTAATGTCCTCTCAAAGGTTTAGTAACATTTTTTATTTTTTTTAAGCCAGTTGTAACTTGTATTGAATTATAAACATCATTAACATTTTTAATTTTAATTTGAGTTATTCTTAAATTCTCATCTATTTTGACTATAGTGACTGGCATAATTTTGCCGTCATCAAAAAAGACTCTACTCATTCCTATTTTTGTACCTATTAAACCTAAAGACATTTTTTACCTCTTAAATAACAGAAATTTGAACATCTACACCAGCTGCTAAATCTAGATTCATTAAAGCATCTACAGTTTTATCAGTAGGATTTATAATTAACAAAAGTCTTTTATGTGTTCTAATTTCATATTGATCTCTAGCATTGCTATTAACATGTGGAGAAATTAATACTGTATGCCTTTCTATATTAGTTGGCAAAGGTATAGGTCCTCTTATTTGAGCTCCGCTTCTTTTTGCAGTTAAAACTATCTCTATTGAAGATTTATCTATTAATTTGTAATCAAAAGATTTTAATTTTATTTTTATTACTTGTTGATTTTTTTTGACAAAATCTGATTTTATATTAACGTTCATAAATGAATTACTCCAATATCTTAGATACTATTCCAGCACCGACTGTTCTTCCGCCTTCACGTATAGCAAAGTTTAAACCATCTTCCATTGCAATTGGATTAATTAGTATTACAGTTATTGTTATGTTATCGCCAGGCATAACCATTTCAACGTTTTCAGGAAGTTTTACTTCTCCTGTAACATCTGTAGTTCTGAAGTAAAATTGTGGTTTATAACCTTTAAAAAAGGGTGTATGTCTTCCGCCTTCTTCTTTGGATAAAATATAAACTTTTGCTTCAAATTTTGTATGAGGTGTGATAGAACCTGGTTTAGATAAAACTTGCCCTCTTTCTACCTCTTCTCTTTTAATTCCTCTTAAAAGAATTCCTACATTATCTCCTGCTTCTCCCGAATCTAGGAGTTTACGAAACATTTCTACTCCTGTGCAGGTTGTTTTTACTGGTTCTTTTATTCCTACTATTTCTATTTCTTCACCAACTTTAACTTGACCTCTGTCAATACGTCCAGTTACAACTGTACCTCTACCTGATATTGAGAAAACATCTTCTATAGGCATAAGGAATGGTTTTTGTATATCTCTTTTAGGTATATCGAAATATTCATCCATAGATTTAACTAAAGAAAGTATTGACTCTTTACCTATTTTAGAATTATCATCTTCTAAAGCTTTTAGAGCTGATCCTTTTATTATAGGAGTTTCGTCGCCTGGAAAATTATAGCTTGAAAGAATTTCCCTAATTTCCATTTCGACTAGCTCAATAAGTTCTTCGTCATCTACCAAGTCTACTTTATTCAAAAATACTATAATTTTAGGTACACCTACTTGCCTAGCAAGAAGGATATGCTCTTTTGTTTGGGGCATAGGTCCATCTACAGCAGATACAACTAATATAGCGCTATCCATTTGAGCTGCACCTGTGATCATATTTTTTACATAATCAGCATGTCCTGGACAATCTACATGTCCATAATGGCGAGATTCTGATTGGTATTCAACATGAGCAGTTGCTATAGTTATTCCTCTTTCTCTTTCTTCTGGAGCTTTGTCTATTTCATCAAATTTAACAGAATCACCGCATACTTTTGTTAAGGCTGCAGTTAGAGTTGTTTTACCGTGGTCAACATGACCTATGGTTCCAACATTTATATGGGGTTTATCCCTCGTAAATTTTGTTTTTGCCATTTTTATTCCAAATTTTATTATTTATTTTTTATTATTTTTTCTGTAATACTAGTTGGAGCTACAGAATATTTTTTAAATTCCATAGAATAAGTAGCTCTTCCTTGGGTCTGAGATCTTAATGAAGTAGCATAACCAAACATTTCAGATAAAGGAATTTCAGATTTTATAGTCTTACCTGATACAGAATCTATTATATTTTGGATTATTCCTCTTCTTCTATTTAAATCGCTTACAACGTCACCCATATAATTTTCAGGCGTTATTACTTCTACTTTCATAATCGGTTCTAATAAAACAGGATCGGCTTTCTTTGAGCCTTCTTTGAAACATTGAGAGCTTGCTACTTTAAAAGCAACTTCACTGGAATCAACATCGTGATAAGATCCATCAAAAAGTGTGACTTTTACATCTATTACTGGGTATCCCGCTATTACTCCATTTTGCATTTGATCTTTTATTCCTTTTTCTATAGGAGCAATATATTCTTTAGGTATAACCCCTCCGACTATCTTATTAACAAATATGAAGCCTTCTCCTAGTTTCACTGGTTCTATTTTTAACCACACATGTCCATATTGTCCTCTTCCTCCAGTCTGTTTTATATATTTTCCTTCTTGTTCTATAGACTTTCTTATAGTTTCTCTATAAGCTACTTGTGGTTGACCTACGCTTGCTTCAACATCAAATTCCCTCTTCATTCTATCTACTATAATTTCTAAATGTAGCTCTCCCATTCCAGCTATAATGGTTTGCCCACTTTCTTTATCAGTGCTCATCCTAAAAGAAGGATCTTCTTGCGCTAACTTTCCTAAAGCTATAGACATTTTTTCTTGATCTGCTTTCGTTTTTGGCTCAACTGCAACATGTATTACTGGTTCAGGAAATTCCATTTTTTCCAAAGTTATTATGTTGTCTAAATCACTTAAAGTATCACCCGTTGTCGTATATTTCAATCCTACAGCTGCGGCTATATCTCCTGCACACACTTCTTTAATTTCTTCTCTGGAATTAGCATGCATTTGTAAAATTCTTCCGAATCTTTCTTTTTTGTATTTCATAGAATTAATTACTGTGTCACCTGATTTTAACACTCCTGAATAAACTCTAAAAAATGTTAAGTTTCCTACGTATGGATCTGTTGTTAATTTGAAAGCTAAAGCAGAAAATGGTTCTTTATCAGAAGCTGATCTTATTTCTTTTGTTTCCCCGTCTTCGGCTATTCCAGAAATAGCCTTTACATCAAGAGGTGATGGCATGTAGTTTATAATTCCATCTAATAAAGCCTGGACGCCTTTGTTTTTGAAAGCGGTACCACAGAATACAGGAACTACTTCTCCGTTTATTGTTCTTTTTCTTATATTAGATATTATATCACTTTCAGATAAACTTCCATTATCTAGATACTTCTCCATGGTTGCTTCATCTGCTTCTGCTGCAGCTTCAACAATCTTTTCATGATATTCTTTACACATATCTAAAATTTCAGATGGTATATCCCTATACTCAAAACTTATACCAGAATTTTTTTTATCCCAGTATATAGATTTCATTTTTATTAAGTCTACAACACCTTCAAAATTCTCTTCTTTCCCAATTGGGATTTGTAAAGGTAATGGATTAGTTTTAAGATTGTTCTTAATTTGATCAACAACTCTGAAAAAATCAGCGCCTAGCCTGTCCATTTTATTTATAAAAGCCATTCTAGGTATATTGTATTTATTAGCTTGCCTCCATACAGTTTCGGATTGTGATTCCACTCCCCCTACTGCACAAAAAACAGCTACCGAGCCATCCAATATTCTTAAAGATCTTTCTACTTCTATTGTAAAATCTACGTGGCCTGGTGTATCAATTATGTTAATACGATGTCTATCGTAGCTATTCTTCATACCTGACCAAAAACAAGTTGTGGCAGCTGAAGTTATAGTAATACCTCTTTCTTGTTCCTGAGCCATCCAATCCATAGTCGCTGCTCCATCATGAACTTCACCTATTTTATGAGATACACCTGTATAAAATAAAATTCTTTCTGTTATAGTTGTTTTTCCAGCATCTATATGAGCCATTATTCCTATATTTCTATATAATTTTATATTTGTTTTTCGAGCCACTTACTATATTCCTTACCAACGATAATGTGAAAATGCTTTATTAGCATCAGCCATTTTATGAATGTCTTCTCTTTTTTTTACAGCTCCGCCTTTACCTTTGCCAAAAGAACCAGAATCATCTTCATCTGCAGCATCTGATATTTCATATGCTAACTTTTTGATCATGCTAGTGTCTTTTCTTTTTTTAGCAAAACTGACTATCCATCTTATTCCTAAAGTTATAGCTCTATTTTCATGTACCTCAATAGGAACTTGATATGTAGATCCACCAACTCGTCTTGATTTAACTTCTACTAATGGTTTTACATTTTCTAACGCTTTTTCAAGTATTACTTGAGGTTTATGCTTTGATTTTTCAGATATTATTGATAGAGCGTTATAAACAATTTTTTCAGATATTGATTTTTTACCATCGACCATTACTTGGTTAATAAGTTTAGATATTGTTTTGTCTTTATAAATCGGATCTGATTTTATTTTTCTTTTAGATATAATTCTTCTTCTTGCCACTTTCTATCCTATTTTTTTATTTCTATTTTTTTCTTTTTCCCACCATATAATGATCGGGATTGTTTTCTATCTTTTACACCTGATGTATCTAAAGAACCTCTTACTACTGTATATCTGACTCCTGGTAGATCTTTTCGTCTACCTCCTCGTATTAATACAACTGAATGCTCTTGTAAGTTATGTCCTTCCCCTGGAATATAAGCCGTCACTTCTTGATTAGTAGTTAAACGGACTCTACAAACTTTTCTTAGAGCAGAATTTGGTTTTTTAGGAGTGGTTGTATAAACTCTTACGCATACACCTCTTCTTTGAGGAGATCCCTTCAAAGCAGAAACTTTATTTTTTTTTACGTTAGATGATTTTCTTTTTTTTCTTATCATTTGACTGATTGTAGGCATATTTTTATATTCCATAAAAACAAGATAATTCTTTAATTGTACACTATATAATATAACAATACAATTTATTTATATAATATCAGAGTTTAAAGATTGATTTAATGTTTGTTCAACATCTTCATCAAAAACCTTTCTCATGTTATTACGCTTTTTTTGGTGATGTTCAAATCCTGTACCAGCTGGTATTAATCTTCCGACAATGATGTTTTCTTTTAGTCCTTTCAAAGGATCTGTTCTACCATTTATTGCAGATTCTGTCAAAACTTTTGTTGTTTCTTGGAAAGATGCTGCTGATAAAAATGACTTCGTTGCTAATGATGCTTTTGTTATTCCTAATAATAATCTTTCAAAAATTATTAAATCTTTTTTCTCATTTTTTAATTTATTGTTAATTGACTCAACATCATTTATTTCAGCTTGTTCCCCTATTAAGAAGTTAGAATCTCCAGGATCTGATATTATAACTTTTCTTAACATTTGACGAAGTATGACTTCTATATGTTTATCATTGATTTTAACACCTTGTAACCTATAAACATCTTGAACTTCTTTACCTATATAATTTGAAAGGTCATTAACACCTAGTAATCTCAAAATTTCATGAGGATTGGATGGTCCATCTGATATGACTTCTCCCTTTTCTACATACTCCCCTTCGAAAACATTTAGATTTCTCCATTTTGGTATCAATTCTTCATGCACTTTATTTACAGATGACGTAATAATTAATCTTCTTTTACCTTTTGTATCTTTTCCGAATGAAACTTTACCTGACATTTCCGCCAAAATAGCTGATTCTTTTGGTTTTCTGGCTTCAAATAAGTCTGCTACACGGGGTAAACCTCCCGTAATATCCCTAGTTTTTGAACTTTCTTGTGGAATCCTTGCTATTATATCCCCTATAACAACATTATTTCCATCCATTACGTTAATTATCGTTCCAGTTGGTAAAAAATAACTTGCGGGTAAAGTTGTTCCTGGAAGACATACATCATTGCCATTTTCGTCTAGTAATTTTAGCATAGGTCTTGCATTAAAATTAGAACTTGTTCTTGTTTTGGAATCTATAACAACAATAGATGTAACACCCGTTATGTCATCACTTTGTCTATTCATGGTGATTCCATCTATAAGATCTACATATTTTATTATTCCACTTGCTTCAGTTATAATAGGTCTATTATGTGGATCCCATGTGGCTACCTTTTGCATTGCTTTTACATCGTCACCATCAGAAATATTTAATATCGCTCCGTAAGGTATTTTATATTTTTCTCTATCCCTACCTAATTTATCTATTAATATTAATTGTCCTGAACGAGATATAGTTATATTATAACCTTTTTCATGCTTCAATAGCTTTATATTATCTAATTTGATTATTCCATTAGATTTTACTTCAATACTATTATCTACGGTTGTTTTAGATGCAGCTCCACCTATATGAAAAGTTCTCATAGTTAATTGAGTTCCAGGTTCTCCGATAGATTGAGCAGCTATTACTCCGACAGCTTCCCCTATATTTATAATATGACTTCTTGCAAGATCTCTTCCGTAACACTTTGAGCATATTCCATAATAACTTTTACAGGTTATAGCCGATCTTACCTTGATCTTTTCGATCATATTTTCTTCTAAAGTATCAACCAATGATTCATCTAAAAGCGTATCTGATGGGATTAAAACTTTATCAGAATTAGGTTCATAAATGTTTTCAGATGTTACTCTTCCTAAAACTCTTTCTCTAAGAGGTTGAACAATATCTCCTCCATCTATCAGAGCAACTATTTCTATTCCATCTTTTGTTTTGCAATCTATTTCAGAAACTATGACATCTTGCGCTACATCAACAAGCCTCCTGGTTAAGTAACCAGAGTTTGCTGTTTTTAATGCTGTATCAGCTAGACCTTTACGTGCACCATGAGTAGATATGAAATATTGTAAAACGCTAAGTCCTTCTCTAAAATTTGCTGTAATTGGAGTTTCAATGATAGATCCATCTGGCTTTGCCATCAATCCCCTCATACCTGCTAGTTGTCTTATTTGTGCAGCAGATCCTCTAGCACCAGATACAGACATCATATATTGAATTAAAAGTTTCTTTCTTTATCAAACTTTTGACGTATTCATCACTTATAATTTCTTTATTGTGAACTTCTTTTGATAAAGAGTTCATCATTACATGCGCTACCTTATCATTTGTCCTAGACCATATATCTATTATTTTATTATACCTTTCGCCATCAGTTAATAATCCAGCAGAATATTGTGATTCTATTTCACTTACGTCTTCTTTCGCCTCCATTATAATACCATTTTTCTCATCTGGTATTATTAAATCATTTATACCTATTGATATTCCTGAATAAGTTGCATAATGAAATCCCAAATACATGAGTTGATCTGCTAAAATTACAGTATCTTCTAGTCCTGCTATTCTGTATGATTCATTGATTAAGTTTGAAATTACTTTTTTAGTTAAAGTTTTATTTACAAAAGATAATGGTATCTTTTTAGGTAAAATATCAAAGAGCAAAGCCCTTCCTACTGTCGTATCAATAATTTTGAAGCTTTCATTTATTTCTTTTCTTATCTTTATTTTATCATGCAAAGAAATTGATTCACTTAAAAAAGCTCTATGTACTTCATTTGTATCTTTAAATATCCTGATACTTTCTTGTTGATCTTCTCTGTCTCTTGTTAGATAGTACAATCCTAAAACTATATCTTGAGATGGAACAATAATAGGTTCTCCGTTAGCTGGGGATAATATATTATTAGTAGACATCATTAAAATTCTAGACTCTAATTGTGCTTCTATTGTTAATGGGATATGTACAGCCATTTGATCTCCGTCAAAATCAGCATTGAATGCAGCACAGACTAGAGGATGTAACTGTATAGCTTTGCCTTCTACTAATATTGGTTCGAAAGATTGTATTCCGAGTCTATGTAGTGTAGGAGCTCTATTTAACAAAACTGGATGCTCGTGTATTACTTCTTCTAAAACATCCCATACCTCTGAAATTTCTTTTTCTACCATTTTTTTTGCAGATTTTATCGTGGTAGCAAGACCTTTGAATTGTAATTTACTAAATATAAAAGGCTTAAATAATTCTAGAGCCATTTTTTTCGGTAGTCCGCATTGATGTAATTGTAAGGTCGGACCCACTACTATAACAGATCTTCCTGAATAGTCTACTCTTTTTCCTAGCAAGTTTTGTCTAAATCTACCCTGTTTTCCTTTTATCATATCAGAAAGAGATTTTAGAGGTCTTTTATTAGAACCCATAATAGGTTTGCCTCTTCTACCATTATCAAGTAATGCATCAACAGATTCTTGAAGCATCCTTTTTTCATTGCGTAGTATTATATCAGGAGCTGTTAAGTCTAATAATCTTTTTAATCTATTATTTCTATTGATAACTCTACGATATAAATCATTTAAGTCTGATGTTGCAAATCTTCCGCCTTCCAGAGGAACTAAAGGTCTTAAATCAGGGGGAAGAACTGGCAAGATAGATATTATCATGTATTCAGGTTTGTTTCCTGATTTTAAAAATGCTTCAATAAGTTTTAGTCTTTTTATTAATTTTTTAATTTTAGTATCAGAACTTGTGTTCGGTATTTCTTTTTTTATAATTTCTGATTCTTTTTTCAAATCTAATGTTTTTAATAATTTTCTTATGGATTCTGCACCCATACTCGCAGAAAATTCATGAGTATATTTTTCAAAATATTCTAAGTAAGCGTTTTCTGAAAGTAGTTGGCCTTTTTCTAATTTCGTAATGCCAGGTTCTGTTACTATATAAGACTCAAAATATAATACTTTTTCTAAATCTCTCAAAGGTATATCTAATAATAAACCCATTCTTGAAGGCAATGATTTTAAAAACCATATATGTGAAACACAGCAAGAAAGTTCAATATGTGCCATTCTTTCCCTTCTTACTCTTGTCAATGTGACTTCTACTCCGCATTTTTCGCAGATAACACCTCGATGTTTTAGTCTTTTATACTTACCACATAGACATTCATAATCTTTCACAGGTCCAAATATTTTAGCACAAAATAAACCATCTCTCTCTGGTTTAAAAGTTCTATAATTTATTGTTTCAGGTTTTTTTACTTCACCATAAGATCTAGATAATATTACATCTTTAGGAGCTAATTTTACACTTATTATATTAAAATCATCATCTCTTTTTAATTTATGTAAATCATCTAATATATTTTTCATATATAATCCTAAATTATTATTTAATTAACTATTTTTTAATTCTATATCAATACCAAGCGATCTAATCTCTTTTATAAGCACATTAAATGATTCTGGC
>Ga0115104_10661375_pt1 | contig 21663 bp, 19 predicted proteins | sample CN18umnscriptome_2_FD_89649 | JGI IMG/M metagenome (GOLD analysis project Ga0115104, IMG submission 89649) | Marine eukaryotic communities from Pacific Ocean to study complex ecological interactions - CN13ID_70_C50_10m_0.8um Metatranscriptome... | ecosystem: Environmental > Aquatic > Marine >...
GAAATTTTTATAATTGATAACACCCTAGTTCTTCCAGCCAGCGATAAGAGAAGAAAAGGACAGGAGAAGATTAATAATATTCTCATAGAGAAGTTTCAATATGCGATTGAAAGTACCATGTACAAAGGCGGACAGTCTTTAATAAAGCTTAATATCTCTGATACATTTGGCTTACATAAATGTGACGTCTCTTTTCCATTAAGTCAAGAACATTCATTATCAATTTCTGATGAGATTGTACCGTATTCTTTATCAAAACAAGAGTTAGAAAAAGATAAGAATTTGATTCAGGAATTTAATAATAAGATTAAGGACCAACTTAAAGAAACAATTCTTTCGGACGAAAAATTTTTATATGCAGTTTGTGTTAATGTTACTATTCACCTCGAAAAAGAAGAAGATGTTTTGGTATTTTTTGACAAAATGACCGCACACATAAAAAAATTTCAAGCTAACCAAACTGACGTCCTTATTTAGGGTAGGCCGGTGAATATTGACTATTCTTCAAAAGGGCAATCTTGATTCTCGTCGGCAGCCAATAGTTTAGATAGTTCTTTTAATCCTATTATTAACTCATCACTTTCTATAGCTTGTATATTCGGAGTATACGGCTGATCAAGCTGGTCATCTTTACATACTAAACTCTCTTGAGACTCGTGCTGAAATTCCGTATGAAGGCTGGGCAATCGACATCCTTTTTTTAAAACCTACGCCATCAGACACAAATTAGCCAGGAGAATCCCCAGAATCAGCGCGCTTATCAATTTCGGCGCCGGGATATGGATTGAAATTTCCGTACATGGGCTCTTTGCATTCTCAATCCTTTGGTCCTCACGCCAAGTTTTTTCGTGACGGAATACCCCTTTGTATTGCTTCATTCATATAGTTGCTCCTTAGGGCATCTTCACTTTTAAACTGTCCTAAACATTCACAATGTTGATTGTCCTCAGATGAATATGAGGGGGTATATGTCTGACTTAAACACCCATCAACCACGTCAATGATTCATGCCATCAAGAAAAAAACATGGATAAAAAATTTAATTCTAATTACTGTTTATAAACAGCGGGTGACGCGATTCGAACGCGCGACATCAACCTTGGCAAGGTTGCGCTCTACCCCTGAGCTACACCCGCTTACTAATAAAAACTAGCTAGCTATTATAGATAATACTATAAAAAAGTATAATAAGCGATTCTTTTTTTTACAGCATCTCAACAGTTTCCTACAAAGATTCTGTTGAGATGCGAAATCAATCTTGATAGCACTGACCCTTTTCCAGCCAATAAATTTATTATTTAAACTTTCTTAATAAAAGTTTGATTGAACCATCTTCTAAATTTTGTGTTTCGACAAATTCCAGACTCTGTTCTTCGCTTACCTTAGTTATTAGATTAAAAGCATAACGCTGATGAACCTGATTTAAAAACTTATCAACGGAATATGTTTGATCCCAAAACATTAAATCAGCAATTAACTCATATTCATTTTCGTTCCATTTGAAACCAATATCGTGGTTATTACTTTGGCGAATTACAATATCAGAAGCATGCTCTTGATTTTTATAACCCCGAATTTTTTCGCACCTAACTCCCACTCAATATTAAGGTCAGAAAGACTTTTTTCAATTGTTCCACGATCATAGAGCTTGGTCTTGATTTTAGTAAAGTGAGACATGCGTTTTGGCTTGTTGAATTTTTCATACTGCTTGTTAAAGTAGGTATATTAACTACTTATTACATTATAGCACTTTTTAGTTTACTTTAAACTTACCGTATTAGTTTATTTGTAGTAGATTAAGTGGGGGGGCGATAAATTATAACTCTTCTAGCAGCGATCATAGTTACTTGAGAAGTAGTCACGAAAAACTGGAATTTAAGTTTAACAAAAGCCTACACTTATCTTTTTTTACTATATATTTTATTTTGCGTTTCTATTTAAAAAAATTCAATGTATAATTAATTCAGTATGAAAATAACTAATAGAAAAAATAGAAATGCTTTTAGCCGATGATTTAAATCAGTTGTTAGAAATTTTACCGAAATTTATTAGTAAACCCCTAAAAAAGCATCCTTGTCGTGAGCAATTGATTGAAATAGTTTTAGACCTCGGTCGTCGGCCAGAAGCCCGCTTCGCAAATACTACTGAATACTTGGCGTATCAGACAATCGTTTGGCAAGATTTGGATTATATTCTTAAGCGGTTAGGAAAATTTAGTGGGGATAATCGTGCAGGAATCGAAAAAACGTTGCATAGAATTAGTTCAATGCGAAACCGCCAAGGTAGCGTCATTGGGTTAACTTGTCGGATTGGACGCGCTATTTTCGGTACTGTAAGTATTATTCGAGATCTTTTAGAACAAAAAAAATCGATCTTACTTTTAGGTAGACCTGGGGTCGGAAAAACAACAGCTATAAGAGAAATAGCAAGAGTTTTATCCGATGGCATGCAAAAGCGTGTAATTATAATTGATACGTCGAATGAAATCGCAGGCGACGGGGATTTACCTCATCCATCTATCGGTAAAGCAAGACGGATGCAAGTACCAAACCATTTAAATCAACATGAGGTTATGATTGAAGCCGTCGAGAATCATATGCCGGAAATTATAATAATTGATGAAATTGGTACAGAGTTAGAAGCAGAAGCTGCTCGCTCAATCGCTGAACGCGGCGTTCAACTTGTTGGTACAGCACACGGTAATACTTTAGAGAATTTAATTAAAAATCCAACTATAAGTGATTTAATTGGTGGGATCCAGTATGTTACATTAGGCGACGAGGAAGCAAAACGTCGAGGCACTTCCAAGAGTATTTTAGAGCGAAAGGCCCCACCTACATTTGAGGCCGCTGTCGAAATACACGATGCCAAAATTTGGGCAATTCATGAGAATGTTGAGCAGTCTGTTGATTTCTTGTTACAAGGAAAAAACTTTCCCGTACAAAAAAGATCTGTGGTAAAAAATAAGAACGCGGAAATGTGTGTCGATTGTCGAATTATTTACACTAAAAAAGAGTTCGAAACAATAAAAACGGGTACTTTAAACTCCTCACAAGTTGAAAAAAAGCAGAAACCTAAAGATTGTTTAACAAGCCTCAATAAGGAATCGGCATCCAATCTGACAAAACGTAAAACAAATAAGAACTCCCCTTTTGAGCAAGACTTTATATTCTTGTACCCTTATGGTATAAATAATCAAGACTTAAAATCCTTAATTCGAACTTTAAAATTACCTATTATTCTTACAAAAGAAATATATTCTGCCGACAAGATATTAGCGCTCGCGAATTTAGTAAAAAATAATAGAAAATTAAAACAAAGTTCGCATTCTAAAAATATACCGATTCATACAATTCAAAGCAATAACTTATTGCAAATTGCAAAAGCTTTAAGACTTGTTGCAAAAAAAGGTTCATTTACTTTCATTAAGAATAAAAAGGCTAGCATTAGATTTAATAGTATTGTTCAAAAAGAATTTTTAACTCCGTTAGAAGAAACTCGATTAGCAATTGAAGAAATCGTTATTTCAAATAATGCAGTTATAGATTTATTCCCGCGGCCAAATATCATAAGAAAACAACAACATGAATTAATTTCTAATTACCATTTAGTGGGTTTAACGGTGGGAAAGGGACAATTTAAAAGACTCCGTATTTTCCCAAAAAGTCATTAGATTAAGCAGTCTAAAGGATAATGTTTACTTTTCTAATTACTACTAAAATAAATCACTATACTTTTAAAAAGTAGGCTTTTCAGCATAAGGAGTTTAATTACCTTATTGCTTCATAAATTAGGTCTCTATTAACTTAATAATGGAAAGAATTTGTTATTAAATATGAAATTTTCTAAATTGTATGCATAAAAAAGAGTTACATTTATATGAGTTATTTTTATTGTTTAAATTTACAAACGTACAGGCAACTGTACAAGATAAAATAAATTTTTATATGATTTTAATTAAAGAAAATGGTAGCCAGCTAATGATTAAGAATAACGGAAAGAAGTCTCTAGCCTACCCTATAAAAGGTTTTGAAACAGCAACATATGTCCAATTAGTTTACGTCGGTAATGAAAAACTAACTAAACGAATCAATATCGAAGTTCAACGAGACGAATCAGTATTAAGAGGATTAACAACTAAATTAATGGATAAAAGCGTGCACGAAAAATTTAATTATTAGGTAACTTTTATTATTGCTCAATTTGAAAACTAATGGTATCATATTTTGTGGTAATGTTTTCGCGGGATAGAGCAGCTTGGTAGCTCGTCGGGCTCATAACCCGAAGGCCAACGGTTCAAATCCGTTTCCCGCTATTTCTTATTTTTCTTTCTAATGATATATTTTAGTAAACCCTCTAGGAGAGGTGGCTGAGTGGTTGAAAGCTTCAGATTGCTAATCTGATGTACATTTTTTTGTACCGTGGGTTCGAATCCCATCCTCTCCTTTTCAAAATTTTTTAACGTACTAATTTTACCCGCAAGTAGGAAAGTTTAAAAGTAAATGTTATAATGTTTCCAGTATATATAAAAATTATTCTATAAAAATAATGGATATTTTAAGTCTAGGCTGGTCCTCGCTCATGGTGATGTTTAGCTTTTCTCTCGCATTAGTAGTATGGGGTCGAAACGGATTCTAATACGTATATTATAAATTAAATTTAATTACCTAATTATGGCAAAAGAAATATTTACTACAGCCGGCGTTATGTGGGCGTTGACTTTAACAGGTTTGATGGTTGGTTTTGGACTTCTTAAAATTCAAGGGGAGTAACTATTTCTAAGCCGAACTCCAATTTAAGAAAATGACCTTACTTGAAAGTATTTGGCTTATAATATCCTTCTTGATTATCGCAATCGTTTTATTAACCGATCCGAGTTCGGATCAACCTAGTTCAGGTCAAAATTTAATCTATAAAATTAGTGGTTTACTTATAATAAGTTTTTACCTCTTAACAACTTTTTTAAGTTTAACTAAATAAAAAAGCTAGACGACAAGATCTATGATTTTGTCGTCTAGTTTTTAATTAGGCAAAAAATGCAATGTTTGCTAGTAACGTATACGCAACAACGTCACCACCGAAAGCCCCAATAGAAAATCCACTTGTAAATTCTCTCCACCCTTTAGATGACTCTAATCCACCTAATTTTCCATCGTCTTGGAATTGTGCTAAACCGTAAATTGTTAAACCTAAAGTTAAAACTAGAATTAAAGCCAAAGCTGCGAAAAACCCTATTAATAAAGCATTCTCAGAATTTCTAAGAGGTCCTAATATATAAAATGGTCCAATAAGGAAATACCCGTGAGCCATACCAATTTCAAGTCCTCTTAGAAAAGGCGTTAGCCCCTTCCTATAAATTGGTAAGTTTCCCAGATAAAGCTTCGTTGCTGTTGAAGTTGTTACGGGGGTAGATAAATTTCCCACAAAGGGATCGTTGTTATACGGCTTAATAAACTCGCTCATGTATTAAATTTATATAAAAATTTACCTTTCATGTACTAATTATTATAGTCTTCTTTTATTCTACTTTGTATTTATTTTTTTAGGGGTTGTTATCGAGGATAGCATTTTTCTTTTTTGAAACAAAATATTTATAATATATTTTTAGATATTAGTTTCAAGTAATAATCACTATAATTTAACTTTTTAGAAAATATGTCATGTTATAAGCGGGTAGAGAGAATCGAACTCTCATCATTAGCTTGGAAGGCTAAGGTTCTACCACTAAACTATACCCGCAACCGTTACATAATAAATATAAAGTAAGTACTTCAATTTGTAAATAGTCTTACAGATGTTGCTAAAACATATAGTATATTAGCTTGTATATGGATTAAATTCTGGTAATTAAAAAATTCCAGAATTTCCATATTTATATTTTTTATTTAGAAATTCTGGAATTAAATCTTCGAACTGGCCTAAAGAATCTTATAAAGATGAACCAAGACCAGAGTATGCGCCAAAAAAGAATAGCGTTAATAAACCGCCAGCGGCAAGCCCGCCAACTGTAGCTACCATCCAAAGAGGCACTCTTCCGATATCACTCATATTGATTATTGTTATTAAAGAATAAGTTTTACAAGTAGAATATAAGTTTTTAAGAACTATCCGCTAATTAAAGAAATAGCTAGAAAAAAGAACTGCTAAAACAAATATTAGAAGTAGGCCCCAGTACAGTGATGTACGATTTAATTCTACTGGTTGTTTATTAGGGTTTGGTGAACTCATTTAGAACCTCCTATCGCTGAATAAATTGCATTGATGTAATAGCACCAAGGAAAAATACCGTTGGAACCGCTAAAGCGTGGATCGCTAGCCATCTAAAAGTGAATATAGGATATGCTACTGGTTGATTTGTATTAATCATTGAAATGAAATAAACTTTTTTGTATTTTATAATCCCTTAGTTAAGTCTTCAAGCTCCTGCTTAGCACTAAATCTATCATTAACTAGAGGAATTTGTTGACGATCTTGCGTAAAGTATTCATTCGGTCTCGGTGTACCGAATGCATCATATGCTAGACCCGTGCTAACGAAAAGAAAACCTGCAACAAAAAGTGCTGGGATAGTAATGCTATGAATAATCCAATAACGAACACTAGTTAAAATGTCCGTGAATGGTCTTTCTCCTGTTGAACCACCTGACACAACTCTTTCTCCTGTAAAATAAATTTTAATTAATTGGTTTTATTTTTTTGCTTTTTATCGCAAAAAATCTCTGCAAGAGATCATATATTTATCTTAGTTTAAAAACCTTAATAAAAATTGATATCTAATACGTGTAAAAATATACCTGAATAAATTATATAGCCTATTCAATGATTTTACACAAGATTTCATTATCTACATATATTGATAAGGCGGTTTTTCGAAAAACGACTATCCTGTAATACTCTAAAATAACGTTTTTATTGGTCCTTAACGTTAACTTTACGTATTATAATACGTAACTAATTTTTTGAAGACGGGTTCAAATCTAGTTGAATAGGAGAGGTTCAACTCACATTCGTTGAAAAGACAGAATATTATAGTTGAACAATAAACGATTGATCGCCATGCGATAAAATTATTGCAATTCATGAATGCATATTTATTACACTTATAGGGTGCGTTTTTTGCTGCAATTTATTATCATTAATTTAGCGTCATTAAACATCTCGCGAGTCGAATGGCACAGTCTAGTTAATTTGAATTGTACCGCAATGTTTATATACAAAGGAGGGAGCCTAGCATACTAAGTAATTGTAGACGTTTAACTAACGAATCATTACTTAAGTCGGATAGAATGAATTGTATAATTTTTTAAGTGCAAATCAAAAAACTAAATCCTTTAGTAAAGTATTTGTTGTCTTTGTATTCTTAAGAGGAAATACAAATTTAAATTTTAAATCGTTCAGATGCCAGGATCCAGATTCGAACTGGAGACACGAGGATTTTCAATCCACTGCTCTACCAACTGAGCTATCCCGGCTATATTCACTACCCTTAGATAATAAATTAAATAGGTTTTTTTTACAAGTATTAATTTTTATGTTTCCAAATAACAAAACATTTTTTTTGAAAAAATTAGCTAATTTACAATTAGCAATAGGGTTACTCATAACTATAGGAGTGATGCTTGCATTTGGGACGATTATTGAACAGAATCAGAATTTGGCTTTTTATAAAGAAAATTATCCCGAACTAAATCCCGTTTTGGGCTTTTTAAGTTGGAAAGTAATTAAAAGTTGTAGCTTGGACAACGTTTATACTGCTTGGTGGTTTATCCTTGTACTTTTATTATTTGCAAGTTCCTTGCTCGCGTGCACCTTTACCACTCAATTGCCATCACTTAAAACATTTAAACTTTGGAAATTTAATGCCCGGCCATTATCATATGATAAGGCAAAATTAAACGAAGAGATGACATTAGGTTTTTCTAATGCAATCGCATTCAATTGTAATGAAGGGCGATATCATTTCTTTCGTCAATATAAAAAGGGCTACGCTTATTCTGGTCTATTAGGTCGAGTCGCCCCTATTATTGTTCACGCGAGTATTATACTTTTGCTTATTGGTTCCACATTTGGGGCTTTTGTAAGTTATACTTCACAAGAGATTGTTTCACGTGGAGAAATTTTTCATATCCAAAATTTAACAACATTTGGCGATTTAAGTTATATACAGCAAAATTTTTCTTGTCGTATAAATAATTTTTGGATAACCTACACAAAAGGGCAAAAAACAGATCAATTTTATTCCGACCTATCTATACTTGATCAACGCGGAAATGAACTAAAACGAAAAACAATATTTGTGAACGAACCTTTAGCTTTTAAAAACCTTATGTTATACCAAACAGACTGGGATATCGTGGGGCTGAAATTAAAATTAAATAATAAAAAAATATTTGAAGTTCCATTACGGAAGATCACGAAAGATGGTACTCGTTTTTGGTTTGGTTCATTAAATCTAGACAGTATTCTTACAAAGAAATTAACTGTTGTAATAAATGATTTAAATAATATAGTCTATATCTATGATGAAAAAGGGATTTTAATGAATGAGCTCTCTGTTGGTGATTTCATTCCAACAACGAATAATTTCAGCATTCAAATTTCAGATTTTATTACAAGTACAGGCCTTCAAATCAAATCTGACTCGAGCATAATTATTGTTTATTTTTCTTTCTTTTTATTAATCTTAAGCATATATATAAGTTTTTTCACCTACTCCCAGGTTTGGTTGGTGGAATTGTCCAAGGACATAAAAATTAGCGGAAGTTCGAACCGTTCAGTTTTATTTTTCCAAGAAGATTTTCGTAAAATTATCAAAAGATCCAGAAGTGCCTAATCTGTATTTTGCTCGCTTAACAATTTCTAAAATTGGAGTGGATTTGTTTAGGTGATCTTAAAATACGATATAATAATGAATAACTATTTAACTTGTTAATAAACCTTTTTAAAAAATTAAAAATGAAACGTTGGTTCATATCGCTCTTTATATCGGCAACTTTTTTAGGAATGCCAGAGGTTGCATTAGCAGATGTAGCTGGTTTAATACCGTGTAAAGACTCCGCCGTTTTTAAGAGTAGATTAGACGGTAGTGTTAAAAAATTAACTTCGCGTTTAGTTAATTACGAAGAAGGAACACCTGCTTATTTGGCTTTGGAAGAGCAAATTGATCGTACAAAATTACGATTTGATAAGTATGGTAAGCAAGGTTTATTATGCGGTGCGGACGGGCTACCCCATTTAATCGCAGATGGACGTCCAAGCCATGCTGGCGAGTTTGTACTCCCGGCTATTATGTTTTTATATATAGCAGGCTATATTGGCTGGTCAGGCCGTAGCTACTTACAGTATACAAAAACAACGGATAAACCAAACGAGAACGAAATTATTATAAACGTTCCCGTCGCTCTTGGTATGATGTCTGCAAGTTTTATTTGGCCTTTTGCTGCTTGGAAGGAATTAGTTTCCGGTGACTTGCTTGTGCCAGGTGATGAAGTTACGGTCTCACCTCGTTAATTATATTTATTAATTAAAGTATAAAACCAATGGATAAAAATTTATTAAAATATCTATCAACAGCTCCCGTCCTTATTACTGCTTGGATGAGTTTTACTGCAGCTTTTATTATTGAGATACAACGTTATATGCCTGACACTCTTTCCTTTGCATCATATTAAAAACGTTTCCTAGGATTAGTACATGCTGCTAAATAATATCTAGAGTTGTTTTAAGCTCTAGATGTTATTTATTTTAAATACCAGATTGTTCGTTTATTGTTCCAAAACACCTAATTCGTTTAACATCGAAAATAAAAAAAAGTGAAAGTTTTACTCGCTCGTATTTTCTCGAGAATGTTATACAAAACCAACCTCGGCACTAAAAAAGCAACCAAAAAGCAACATGGTTTGGATCTTCTAAAAGTTGAAAGACAGAAAGAATTGTTGTCTATAAGTATTCTTCGAGTTGAAGAAGTTTATACGAAAATTCTTGAACAGGGAAACCCAAAAGAGTTTATGCAAAAACAGGGCAAAAAGATTTTTCTTCAGTGTATAAAAAAGAGCTGCGAAGATTTTTTAACTAAGCAGTATGGTTGTAAAGTGAAGGTCAACACCAAAACTTTAAAAAAGTCTTTATACACAAAAAATATTTTGCAAGCAACGGAATTATTATTCCAAGTACCTTTCTATATTATCCTAGATGAAAATTCACGTGCCTTCCAATTAATCTATTATCCTGTTTATACTTCTGCTTCCGAAAATTTAATTGAAGCTCTTATTGATAATTTAATTTTAGAAATAAGCAACTGTGTGATGTATTTTAGTATTATAAAATTTTCTTCAGTTTATTCGTTTCGAAAAATCTTATATCGATCCAACTTTTTATCTTTACGAAATTTTGAACGTTTTAAAAATAATTTTAGTTGGCAATTAGTTACAAAAATTTATTTGCGGCACCCAACGGATCTTTATAACAATAAATATAATATTTCAATTTTACGAACTAGCGGAATCTATTCTAAAAGCATTTATGCTAACCGTTCCAAGGAAATTTCTAACATGCGTGGTTTTACTTTATTACCGCTAATGTTTCTTGAATTGGCAGATTTTGTTAGTAGTCGGGTAGAAGAAACATTGTACTTTATAAGTACAAGTGTGCGTTTCATCCTTACATCAGTTTTTGGACAAATAATTGGTCTGATTTGGCGTGGTGTATTAGATGGTTTAAAATAATAAGCTTTAAATTTGATCTGCGTCTAGTAGGATTTAGAGTCCAATAACCCACCCTATTATACTCAAGAAACTTCACTTAGTTTGTGGTATAATATCTTTCAGTATAAATTTTATTTCGTAAGAAATCATAATATTCTATGAATGCTTTTATTGGTTATATTTTACTCATAACACTAATGTTTAGTTTAGCGGCTGGATTATATTATGGCTTAAAAACTATACGTCTAATCTAGTCGGTATTCTATATAAATTATTGGGTTGAGGTATTCAGAAATCTCTTGACCCACAATTATGCACCCTCAAACAATCCATATATAGATATAATATTTTAATAATCATGGCTTCCACTGAATTAAATTCCAATATTCGGTCGTATTTAGACGGGTCGCGGCGCTTAAGTAATCTTATTTTGACCCTATCCATAAGTTTAGGGGGTATTGGTTTTTTTCTAACTGGTTTATCAAGCTTTTTTGAAATCAATCTTCTTTTCTCAGAGCCAACGGGTATATCTTTTCTTCCTCAGGGGGTTACTCTTTTATTCTATGGTACAGTCGGTTCATTGCTAGGTATCTTTTTAGCATTAACTATCTGGTGGGATGTTGGATGGGGTTACAATGAATATAGTAGAAGTCTTCAAAAAGTTAAGCTTTATCGCAAAGGTTTTCCTGGGAAAAACCGAGATTTGACTTTCGAGTTCTCGTTCGATGAGATTAAATCTGTAAAAATGCGAATAAAAGAAGGAATTAACCCGAAACGCCAATTGTTCTTATGTCTAGTAGATAATCGAGAAATCCCCTTAATAGGAGTCGAGCAGCCAATTGCTTTAAATAAAATTGAAGATGAAGCAATAAAAATAGCCAAGTATTTAAACGTATTGTTGGAAACAGAATAAATCGGGCGAACGACGGGAATCGAACCCGCGAATGCTGGAACCACAACCCAGTGCCTTAACCACTTGGCTACGCTCGCCTTTTCAAAGTATACCTTAACAGTTTATCATAAAATCATCTCAGCAGAAAGCGTTACTTAACAGTTTTAATTCTTGATTGTTATTTTCGCTCTCCGGACCAAATTAACAAGATTTTATGTTATTTCTTGGTCTGAATTCAATTTCTAAATATAAAATTTATAGTTTTATATTGTCCCAGAATGAACATCAGCATAAAAACGTCGAAACGCAGTATAACCTTCGGTCTATAAAACTATTAGATTAGTTAGCATGCACTATCACTGTTTTTTATAATTTTTAATGTTTGAAGTCAGTTCCCCATAAATCATATAGTATGCAAAAAAAAATTTATAAATATCTTTTACCAAATTTGTTAGAAACCCAGCGAATAAGTTTTTGTTGGTTTCTTGAATTAGGTTTTATACAGGAATTAGAGAATTTCTCCCCCATTCGCGACTACCTTGATGAACTGGAATTAAATTTATCGGCCAAATTTTATACGATACTTAAACCTAAATATACTTTTGAAGAAGCCAAGCGTCGAGATACTACTTATAGCGTTAGGATTTTTACTAAAGTTGACCTTTTATATCTTAAAAACGACTGGGACAAAATAACAAAAAACGAGGTCCTTCTTTGTGATATACCTTTAATGACAAATGAAGGAACATTTTTAGTTAATGGTATTGAACGCATTATTATAAATCAAATAGTTCGAAGTCCAGGAATTTACTACAAAACTGATTCTGATAAACAAAATTTTCGTTCTCATATTGCTAGTCTTATTTCTAACAGGGGTACTTGGGTAAAATTTGAAATTGATAAAAATGAATTAATAAGTGTAAGAATTGACAAAGCAAAGAAGTTTTCAGCCTATATTTTTTTAAAGACTTTAGGCTTAAAGGACCAGGATATTTTTACTAGTCTAGACCATCCTGAACGTTTCCAAAAAACGTTTCATGAACACGGTCATTTATCTCTAGAAGAATCATTCATAGAATTACATAATAAACTAAGACCCGGAGAACCGGCCACGATTAAATCAGGTCGACAACTTATTTATTCAAAGTTTTTTGATCCTAAGCGATATGATTTAGGTCGTGTAGGACGTTATAAAATCAATAACCAATTAAACTTGTCGATTAAGAATACTGTTCATATACTAACTGCCAAAGATGTATTAGCTATAGTTAATGAGTTAATCAATTTCCGTTTGGCAACAAATATCGAAGATGACATTGATCATTTAGCTAATCGACGAGTACGATCTGTAGGAGAACTTTTACAAAACCAGATCAGAATTGGATTAAATCGCCTCGAAAGAATTGCACAAGAACGGATGACAATTTGCGAGCAAAAATATTTAAAGGTAAATATTTTGGTTAATTCTAAACCCCTAGTCTCTTCTATTAGAGAATTCTTTGGTTCGAATCCTCTTTCGCAATTTATGGATCAAACTAATCCACTAGCCGAACTAACCCATAAAAGAAGAGTATCCGTTTTGGGCCCGGGCGGAATTACACGGGATCGAGCAGGATTTGCTATTAGAGATATTCATCCTAGCCAGTACGGACGAATTTGTCCGATTGAAACCCCTGAAGGTCCAAATGCTGGTTTAATCGGTTCACTATCAACTTATGCCAGAGTAAATTCTTATGGTTTTATTGAAACGCCATTTTATAAAGTTCAAGGTGGAAAGGTTCTGCAAAATTCATTTCCGATTTACTTAGATGCTAATACAGAAGATCGTTACCGTTTAGCAGCTGGTGATGTAGAAATTGCTTCGAATGGAATTATCTTAAATAAAGATGTACCAGTTCGATACAGCAAGGATTTAGTAAACGTTCGGTCAAGTGAGGTTGACTATATAGCAGTTTCTCCTATTCAAGTTGTTTCGTTAGCTACATCACTTATTCCTTTTTTAGAGCATGACGACGCAAATCGAACATTAATGGGGTCGAATATGCAAAGACAATCTGTTCCATTATTATATCCCGAAGCTCCTTTAATCGGAACGGGGTTAGAAGGCCAAGCAGCTCGAGATTCTGGTGTAACGGTATTAAGTGTTAGTTCCGGTCGGGTATTAAAAATTAGTGACGGCGAAATCCTTATAAAGGATAAAAACGGGAATTGCTTTAGATATCATTTAACCAAATACCAACGTTCAAATCAAGATACTTGTGTCAATCAGAACCCTTTCGTATCAATCAATGAAAAAGTTACCACTGGACAAATTATTGCGGATGGCGCGTCAACCGAAGGAGGTGAATTATCGGTAGGGCAGAATATTACTATTGCCTATATGCCTTGGGAAGGTTATAACTACGAAGATGCATTTGTAATTAGTGAACGTCTCATTTATGACGATTTATATACTTCTCTTCATATTGAGAAACTTGAAATCGAATTTCGTCAAACCAAACTTGGTATGGAAGAAATTACAAAAGATCTACCTAATGCGAGTGAATACTCTATCAGAAATTTAGATGATAATGGTATAGTAGAAATTGGCACATGGGTCGATTCGGGTGATATTTTGGTTGGTAAATTAACCCCAAAGGGCGAATCCGATTATCCGCCGGAAGGAAAATTATTAAGAGCAATTTTTGGAGAAAAATCCCGAGATGTTAGAAACACTTCGTTAAAAGTGCCTCCGGGAACTTGTGGCCGAGTCTTGGACGTTAAAATCTTTTCGCGAAGTAACCGTGATGATTTACCTCCTGGAACGGAAGAAATACTAAAGGTTTATATTGCCCAAACGCGTAAAATTCAAATAGGGGACAAGATGGCTGGGAGACACGGAAATAAAGGTATTATTTCCAAAATACTACCACGCCAAGATATGCCGTATTTACCGGACGGTAGTCCAGTTGATATAATATTAAATCCTTTAGGCGTTCCGTCTCGAATGAATGTTGGTCAACTTTTTGAATGTCTGCTTGGGTTCGCAGCCGAGAATTTAAATGTGAGATTTAAAATAGTTCCATTTGACGAAATGTATGGTGAAGAAGCCTCGCGGGCTCTAGTTAATAAAAAATTAAAAGAAGCTGCTTATTCAGAAAAATGGATTTTTTCAAGCAAGCATCCCGGAAAGATGGTCTTACGAGATGGTCGAACAGGGCAGTTTTTTGAAAACCCCGTTACTATAGGTAATGCTTATATGCTAAAATTAGTCCACTTAGTAGATGATAAAATACATGCGAGGTCGACTGGACCTTATTCGCTTGTAACTCAACAGCCCTTAGGTGGCCGAGCTCAACAAGGTGGTCAACGATTAGGTGAAATGGAAGTTTGGGCCCTTGAAGCTTTTGGTGCTGCCTATACGTTACAAGAGCTTTTAACAATTAAATCAGATGATATGCAAGGGCGAAATGAAACTTTAAACGCTATAGTTAAAGGATTGCCTATACCACGACCAGGAGTTCCAGAATCTTTTAAAGTATTGATGAGAGAATTACAAGCTTTATGTCTTGACGTCGCTACCTATAAGTTAAACAATTCTGAAGTTAATTTAATGGGTAAAATTCTAAAGAATTCCTAAGCCGTTAGCATTAAATTCTAATAATTAAAATTACATTAACTATATGTTACAGTCCGAGCGATCGTTTGATTATGTAAAAATAAATTTAGCTTCACCTTCTCGAATTCGGAGTTGGGGCGAAAGAACTCTCCCAAATGGTGAAAAAGTAGGTGAAGTAGTTAAGCCCGAAACCATAAACTATAGAACTTTAAAACCGGAAATGGGAGGTTTATTTTGTGAACGTACTTTTGGTCCGGTAAATGATTGGGAATGTTATTGCGGTAAGTATAAACGAGTTAGGTATAAGGGTATTACATGTGAGCGTTGTGATGTCGAAGTAATAGAATCCAATGTTCGAAGGCATCGAATTGGTTTTGTTGAGTTGGCTTCACCTGTAACTCATGTGTGGTATGTAAAAGGTCGACCAAGTAAAATTGCCTCGATTTTAAATATGTCGTTAAAAGAATTAGAACAAATTGTTTATTTTAATTCTTACGTAATAACAGATTCCGGTGAAAACATGGAACTTGCTTACAAACAACTTATTACGGAAACAGACTGGCAAGTTTTTGACGCAACGAGTGATATTAGTGACGTAAAAATTTCGATCGGGGCTGAGGCAGTAAAAAAACTTCTTCAACAATTAGATCTACAAGTTGAATCAACGGAATTGCGTACGCTGATATCCGTTGCGAAACATTCCGATCGGGAAAAATTAATAAAACGCTTACGAGTAGTAGATCAATTTATGGCTTCTGGCTCCGATCCGTCGTGGATGGTACTAGACATAATTCCGGTTTTACCTCCTGATTTAAGGCCAATGGTCCAACTAGATGGTGGTCGTTTCGCCACTTCTGACCTAAATGATTTATACCGACGAGTAATAAATCGAAACAACCGCTTAGCTCGTTTGCAAGAAATTATGGCACCAGAATTAATTATTCGAAACGAGAAGCGGATGTTACAAGAAGCTGTCGATGCTTTGATAGATAATGGGAAACGTGGAAGAGCCGTATTTGGTTTAAATAATAGACCTTTAAAATCTTTATCAGATATCATTGAAGGTAAACAAGGACGTTTTAGACAAAATTTATTAGGAAAACGAGTAGATTATTCAGGACGTTCAGTAATTATTGTAGGGCCCGAACTCAAACTTAACCAATGTGGTTTACCCAGAGAAATGGCCATTGAACTTTTTCAACCCTTTGTAATACATCAATTAATCTACGAGGGCCTAGTAAATAATATTAAAGCAGCAAAAAACATTATTCAAAATAATGAAACATTAGCTTGGGAAATTCTGGAACAGGTAATCTCCGGTCACCCTATTTTATTAAATCGAGCACCGACTTTGCACCGTTTAGGGATTCAAGCTTTTGAACCGACACTGGTAGAGGGAAGAGCTATTAAACTTCATCCTTTAGTTTGTCCCGCCTTTAATGCTGATTTTGATGGTGATCAAATGGCAGTTCATATTCCGCTATGTTTAGAAGCGCAAACAGAAGCTCGCATGTTAATGCTTGCTCCCAATAATTTTTTATCCCCTGCAACAGGAGATCCAATACTTTCTCCGAGTCAAGATATGGTTCTTGGCTGTTATTATTTAACAGCAAATAACCCAACGGAACAAACGATAGAAGATCAATACTTTTTCAATTTTGCGGACGTTATTCGTGCTTATAGGCAGTCAGCAATAAGTTTACATACTTTTGTTTGGGTTCGTGTTTTTGATGAGCAAAATTCATTTAATTTATCCGATGATTATAATTTTGTCGAAAAAAAATTTACTGATAGAGTATTGTACTTAAGTCCAGAAATGCAAATAAAGAAAACAGGTAATGGAGATCTTCTACAAAGTTACATAAAAACAACTCCAGGACGTATTATTTTAAACAATTTTTTTAGGTCGAAGTAATTTAATTCCAGTTCTTAATGCGAAGTTGGGTAAAACTCTAATAACCATTTTATATAAATTGTAAAAAAGAATGATTTTTAAGAATGAAGTTATAAATAAAAAGAAATTAAATAATTTAATATCGTTAACTTTCCATAACTATGGTGTTATACGATCTTCGTTGGTAGTAGATAAAATCAAAAATCTGACTTTTCACTATGCGACATTGTCTGGAATTTCTTTAAGTGTAGAAGATTTACGTGTTCCCTCTCGAAAACAGGATCTTATAGGTTTAACAAAAAACGAAGTTAGCACTACCGAACAAAATTATACAAGTGGTAATATTACAACTGTTGAACGTTTTCAAAAAATTATTGATATTTGGAATAATGCTAACAATAATTTAAAGGACGAAGTCCTAACTTATTTCCGAGAAAGTGATCCTTTAAACTCATTATACATAATGAGTTTTTCTGGAGCACGCGGAAATATTTCGCAAGTTCGTCAACTAGTCGGTATGCGAGGTTTAATGGCTGATCCTCAAGGTCAAATTATCGATTTACCTATCAAAAATAATTTTCGTGAAGGGTTAAAAGTTACGGAATACATAATTTCGTCTTATGGCGCACGGAAAGGTCTGGTTGATACTGCACTTCGCACAGCAGACTCGGGTTATCTAACTCGTCGTTTAGTAGATATCGCACAAGATATTATTGTGCGTGAAGACAATTGTTTAACAACAGAAGGTTTATCTTTCAATGATTTGTTTAAAACTTATAAAACTGAGCTAACAGTTGAAGATAGATTCGTTGGTAGACTTCTAGCAAAACCTGTCTATCTCCCCGATGAAGATATACTAATTCCCGAAAATACTGAAATCGACAAGACATTTTTGAATAGACTTAATAAATCATTAATAACCGAGCTCGTTGTAAGATCACCTTTAACTTGTGAATCCTTAAGATCCGTTTGTCGAAGTTGTTATGGTTGGCATTTATCTTATTCAAAATTAATTGATTTAGGTGAGGCAGTAGGCATATTAGCTGCGCAATCGATTGGCGAACCTGGAACGCAATTAACTATGCGTACATTTCATACAGGTGGGGTTTTCTCGGGAGATTTAACAAAACAAATTCGCGCTCCTTTTACTGGTACGTTGAAATATAATCTTGAAACACAAACGCCAGTTATTCGAACAATACATGGAGAAAAAGGGTTTAGTTTAATGGAAGATACGCGATTATATATCGTAAATGAAAAAAATACCAGTTGTATACTAGATATCTCTCGTGGCGCAACTTTATTAGTAAATAATAATAGTAAAATTTATTACAATCAATTAGTTGCCGAAATAAAAAAAGATGCAAATCTTATTCTAGAAGAGGATCGACGAGATATTTATACTGATGTTTCAGGTGAGATTTTTCTTCAAAACCTCGATATAGAAAAAAGAGTTGATGGGCAGGGGGCAATAAAGTTGGTAAGTAAAACAGAAGGTCTAATATGGGTTCTTTTAGGTTCTCGTTATTTATTAAATAATTCGTCGAGACTAGAAATTAAAATTGGACAAAAATTTTCTCCAAATACTAATATTGCAAGCCAAAAAATTAGCAACAATTATTCTGGTATTGTTAATTTTGATAATTTTTCAAGTAAACGTGAAATTAATATTATCAAATCTGCTGTTATCATCCAAAACAGTAACATTACGGAAAGTGGAAATACTTTCGAATTAATTTCTTCGAAAAAGAAAAAACTATTTAACCTAAGTATCCAACAAAATCAATTAATAAAAAATGGCGAAACAATTGCCTGTTTAAAAGAAAATAATTACCGAGCGGAAACAGGCGGAATTATTTATTATTCTACACTCCCTCCGGAAACGAAAAAGAAAAGAAGTACCAAACAAATATTTACAGGTGTTTTGTACTGGATACCAGAAGCTACCTATACCTTAAATGCATTAAACCTCGAAGCGCTAAAGTCGATTAATGGGAACTTTTTACCTAAAGGGTCGGCGATATTACCAAATAATTATTCAAAAACGGCTGGTTTTATTAGTATCATCGAAGATGATTTTGAATTGGGAATAAAACCTGGGGAATTGTATCAATTAAACGGTCAGCAAAGAGACACGATAATTAAACGTAACCGGTTTGTAAAACCGGGCGAAAAACTTTTTTCAAATACAAACTTAATTGTTCAAAAACTTTCTTATTTAGAATTTATATCTTTTAAAGGTTTAGAATATATTCTTTTAAGACCCGTATTAAAATACAAAGTTCCACAAGAAAAGGGATTCTACATAAAGTATCGTTTTTTCCGAAATCGAAATAGCGGTAGTATCGTCTTCAGAACCGTAAAGAAAATTTTCTATAGAGATGGAGAAATTGTAAAATCGGCAAAAGATGTTAATTTACTAGAGACATTTCTTGTTTTAGATGTTAAAGATCAATATGCTGCTTTAAATGCTAAATTGGAATTTTTACCCTTACCAAAAAGGGAACCTAGCCTGCAGAATTATAAACTGAAATTTCTTTTGTATGAAAGCTTAAGAATTAGTGAATTTAGTTTTAAAGGTTCTCCTTTAAAAGAAAAAGTCTTTTTAAATAAAAAAATAAAAAATAACCAATACGTCGCAGCCAACAGTACAATTGCGAAAATAAAAATGTTAACAAATATCAGTGGGATTTTAGCGGCTGTTAAAAAAACAGAGCACACTGAACTTCTTATTTTAAAAGAAAATTTTATAAAGAAGTATTTTTTGAAAAGCCAAAATGAAGAGCTTTATGTCAAAAAAGGGGATCTTATTCGTGTCGGCACATATTTAACTTCGGGAATTCGCTCTAAATATGCTGGTCAAATATATCATGTAGAAAACGGCGTCATAGAAATTAGATTAGGTCGACCATACCTAGTTTCGGAAGGGACGATTTTGTTAGTAAACAATCAATCAATTGTAAGTAAAGCAGATGTCTTGGCTACTTTAGTTTACGATAAACTAAAAACGTTAGATATTGTTCAAGGTTTACCGAAAGTAGAAGAAATCTTGGAAGCACGAAAGATAAAAAATGGCTGTTTACTCGCACCAAGTCAAGGCTATGTTTACTTAAAAAATAGAAAAATAGAAATTGTCAAAGCACCAAACGATAAATTAGTTTTCAACATCGAGCCCCAAATAAAAATTAACTTCAACAATGGCGACTATGTAAATTTTTTACAACCACTAACCGATGGTCCAATCAGTCCGCATACGAAATTAGAAACACTATTTAACGCTTTCCAAGAGGAATATCCAGTACACCAAGCTTGTAAAAAAAGTTTTAAACATATTCAACTGTTTTTAGTTAACGAGGTGCAACGTACCTATTTATCTCAAGGTGTTCATATCTCAGATAAGCATATTGAAATAATTGTTAAACAAATGACATCAAAAGTTCGTGTTTTTAATAGTGGAGAGACAACTTTACTTCCTGGCGAAATACTCGAAATTAACCAGGCCAATTTAATTACAAAAGCTGCTATATCAGCAGGGGAAGAACCTCCTTATTACAAACCAATGCTTTTGGGTCTAACAAAAGCGGCGTTAAATAGTGATAGTTTTATCTCTGCAGCTAGTTTTCAAGAAACAACAAGGGTTTTAACGGAGGCTGCTATTGAAGGTAAAAAGGATTGGTTAAATGGCTTGAAAGAAAACGTCATAATTGGACGTTTAATTCCTGCTGGTACAGGTTTTAATAGCTTTGAGAATTTAAAAAAAATCGGCGATGTAAAAACAATGAAATTTCTAACAAAACGTTCTTCGCATAATAAGTTGAAAAATTTTTTATTGAGATCTCGATCATATTAAAAACTCTAAGTTTTTGAATTTTGCCTTTAAATATAGTATCTTAGAGGTAAGGAAATATAGTTAATATAAACAATATATAAAAAATAATCGTAACTTTATGGCTCGATACAAAGGAGCGAAATTAAGAATAACTAGACGATTGGGAGATTTGCCCGGTTTAACAAGTAAACGACCTAAACTAACGAATCGACCCGGTCAACATGGTGCGACGCAAAATAAATTAACTCAATATGCAATACGTTTAGAAGAAAAGCAAAAACTTCGTTTTAACTACGGCGTAAGTGAAAAGCAGTTAATGAATTATATAAGACAAGCTAAGAAAATTAAAGGCGCAACTGGAAATATTCTTTTACAGTTATTGGAAATGCGTTTAGATAATATTGTTTTCCGACTAGGGATGGCTCCAACTATTTCAGCTGCCCGCCAAATGGTAGGTCATAAACACATAAGAGTTAACGACGCATGTGTTTCGATAGCTAGTTATCAATGCAAACCAGGTGATAAATTGTCTATTAGAGACTCGACTAGCTCAAAACAACTAGTTACTCGAAATCTGGAATTGCCAGCCTTGGCCAAAATACCACAAAATTTGGAGTTTGATAAAAAACGTTTAATTGCCGAAGTTTTAGGTATTGTTGATCGGGAATGGATTGCATTAAAATTAAACGAACTTTTTGTAGTTGAGTACTACTCACGTAAAATTTAATAAGCCAAACGATTTTAAAAA
>Ga0115104_10443702_pt1 | contig 19893 bp, 36 predicted proteins | sample CN18umnscriptome_2_FD_89649 | JGI IMG/M metagenome (GOLD analysis project Ga0115104, IMG submission 89649) | Marine eukaryotic communities from Pacific Ocean to study complex ecological interactions - CN13ID_70_C50_10m_0.8um Metatranscriptome... | ecosystem: Environmental > Aquatic > Marine >...
GTTTTTTTAAATCGCTCCTTTATTTTTATGAAGCCTTAAAACCTCATAATAATTTTCTGTCTATTAGCTTTAGTAGCTTCTTAAGCTACTATTGAAAGTACCTGGGATGCTCACACCCCAGTTTACGAGTAGCTTGTTCCTGAAAATGATCTCGCTACTGCCTAAACATATGGAATCTAACTTTGGTTCAAATATAATTATAGATTACCAAAGAGATCCGATGTTTCCTAACTCGTTAACCACTAGACAGCGATTGCTGGTGTTACCGAAAATGAATCATATATGAATGATTTCAATGCCGGAGATAGAGCTCTCTCAGTATCTTTCTTACCATTTGGAAGTGCTGGAGGCCCTTATCTCAGATTTTCCACCTACAATGTAGGAGGAGAAAACGTTAACATCGATATCAGACTTGAAAACGATGAAGTCGATGGAAGTTGGAATTGGATCTACTGTGGATACAATGCCGCTACTAAATAATTCGTAGCTGCTGTCTAAGGTGATCATTCCGATTTAAAATTCAAAGTCGCTGAAAATGTTAACCATAACAGCCCTTCTAAATTACACTTTATGGTCGGTTCTCCAGCCAATGGAGTTAACACCCTTAATGGTTATTACTTCGATCCAGTTTTAAACTACGGAGCTGATGCCTTTTTGGGTCTTGCCGAATAAGTTGATTCTTTATTAAATAATAAAGAAAAAAGTGAAATGCCACACGGAAGAGGTTGTAACAAATGTGGTGGATCAGTCATGACCCCAACATTTGACTTCTAAGATATTACCGAAGGTTATTCCGCCTAATTTGAAGGACATTCCGAACCATTCGAATATGCCGTCTTCGGTTGGGCTAGACTCCATTCTTAAGCTTCTGGAAACTAAGTTCTTTTCAGATTTACTATTAATGGAGATGATATCTTAGGTGATGCTGCTACCCTTGGTGACAGAACCTTAATGGTTACCTTAGATGGAAATCATATCTATGGTCATACTTTCTCTTATGATATCTAAGGTTAATCCTTATAAAAAAATCTCTAAAGCCATATTGATATCGAAGGTGATGAAACTTAATGGTTCTTCGTCTATGCTGGTTACTCTCATAGATGGCATTAAGTTTAATACTTCTTCAAATTCTAAAACAGAGAAGAATAATTCACCCTTAAAGCCAAACATTTCAAATCCGGATATCATGCTATGAGATTAGGAGCTGATACTTGGCACTCTAACTTCTAAGGTGCTATGAAAGAATGGTCTGTATCTTTCTGTGAAGGAGCCTTTAGAACTGAAAAATTCGAAAACTTATATGACAAAACCTTAGTCTCTTCCCTTGCTTTTGGAGCTCACGAAAAAGAATAATGTTCTAGAAAATGTTCTGAATGTGAAACCGCTGTTATCGATAAATGTATTACTTGTGCTGAAAACAGATGTGTTTCCCCATCTTGTGGATGTTGTGATGGTTACTATGAAACCTCTTGGTTAGAATGTTATAAATGTAGATCTGAATGTTTAACTTGTGTTTCTGATGAAATCTGTATCGTTTGTGCCGGTAATAGAGGTCACCCAGAACTCGGATGTATTTGCCCAGCTAATCATTATGATAAAGGTGAAATTGACTGTCCAAAATGTCCAGATGAATGTGAAACTTGTGATTTAGATGGTAATTGTATTACCTGTAGATCTTTTGCTGGTCCAGTTCCATAATGTCCATGTTTAGAACATCATTTCGAATCTTTACATTAAGATAAAATGATCTGTGAAGTTTGTGATGTCAGATGTAACAATTGTGCCTCTGTCTTCTATAACTGTGTTGATTGTGCTTCTGGTACTGGTAGATATGAAGCTCCAGCTTGTAAATGTCCAATAGGATATTTAGATTAATGTGGTGCTAATGTCTATGTCTATACCTCTGATAAAATTAATGGATAATCTCTTGCTTCCGTCTAAGTTAGACCTGAAGAAAGATGTACTGAAAATGTATGTATCGCATGTCATCCTAAATGTGCTGAATGTGAAGGTACATATGATAATTGTTTCCCAAGATGTGCTGGTGATAGAGATATCAATAATAATTGTGAATGTCCATCAGGATTTTATGAAGATGCTGAATATGAATGTAGAAGATGTGCTGATAAATGTCTTACTTGTATCGATTATAACATTTGTCTTGAATGTAGAACTGGTGACATGAGAATCTGGAATTCTTCCCTTGCTGGTACTTATGATAATTGTGCTTGTGAAGATGGATATTGGGATGCCGGTGTTGCTGTATGCAAAGTCTGTCCAACCAAATGTTCTAAATGTATCAATGACTAATAATGTTGTAGTGGTTCTGATTGTTGTGCTACTGGTAGAATTAATGCCCCATAATGTTTCTGTCCTGAAAACACTTATGATCTCAATGAAGTCGAATGTATTGCTTGTGATCTTAAATGTTTCGGATGTAATGATTCTCCAGACAACTGTAGAAAATGTAGTGGTTTAAGAATCAATGCCCCAACCTGTCACTGTCCATTCTGGGCTGGTTACTTTGATGAAAACAAAGCCGATAGATCATGTACTGAATGTTCTTGCAAATGTCATACTTGTTAAAGTGCTGATGCTTGTTAAACTTGTTCCGGTATCAGAGAATTACATAACAATACTGAATGTAGATGTCCAGCTGGTATGTACGAAGATCTTAACAATTAAGTTACTGCCGATAATGCTAATGCTGATTACTGTACCCATTAAGTCGGTGCTAATGATGGATCTTGTGCTGTATGTGATTATAAATGTAGAACTTGTACTCTTGAAGGTATTTGTGATACCTGTATTGATGAAAGAAGAGAAATTGAAGGAAATTGCTCCTGTCCACATGGTTTATATGATGCTGCTCCATCTGCTTACTGTATGGAATGTAGTCATAGATGTTTCTCTTGTTCAAGTGCTCATGAATGTATTGTCTGTGCCCCTGGTAGAATTAATCCTCCAGAGTGTGGTTGTGAATTAGGATTCTATGATGATGGTTATGATTGTTAAAGATGTCATGCTAAATGTACCTGTTGTACTTCATACGATTAATGTTGTGATGATGGATGTGTTGATTCTAGAGAATAACTTGCTCCAACTTGTCCATGTCCAATCGGATATTTCGAAGTTCTTGAATATTGTTAAGCATGTCACTATAAATGTTTAGAATGTGTTGACAAAGCTGATCATTGTAAAACTTGTTATCCTCCTAGAATTTAAAAACCAATCTGTCACTGTCCAGAAGGTATGTATGAAATCTATGGAGAATCCCCATGTTTAGAATGTGGATATAAATGTTTCACTTGTGATTCTGAATTCCACTGTACCAGATGTCCAAAAGACACTTTCAGAGCTACTGTTCCAAATTGTGATTGTGTTGATGGATATTATGATGATGGTTCTAATTAACTCTGTTTACCTTGTGGTTGGAAATGTGTTACCTGTGTTGGAAATGCTGACAACTGTATTGATTGTAGAGAAAATAGAATTGATGCTTAAGCTCCAGATTGTCCATGTCCATTTGATGCTGGATTCTATGAAGTCCCACTCTAAGCTTATTGTCCACCATGTTCCCCAAGATGTGAAACCTGTTCTGAATATCACGTTTGTGAAGTCTGTAAAGTTAATTCTTACAGATCTTTCATTCCAACTTGTCCATGTACTGATGGATATTATGAAAATGGTTGGATTTGTGAACCATGTTCTTGGCCATGTCTTACCTGTAGTGCTGACTCCTGTTGTACTACTTGTTTCGCCGCTGCCATTTCTAATGAATGTGGTTGTGAATGTTAACCTGGTTAATATTTAGTTCCTGGTCTTTTCGAATGTCCAGATTGTGATGAAAAATGTCATACTTGTATTGATAGAGCTGATCACTGTCTTGAATGTTCTAAAACTGGTCCAGCCAGAGGTCCAATTCCAGATTGTCCAGTCATTGTTGCCGATATTAAATCTGTCAATGTTACTGATATCGCTATCGGATCTGCTTGGGTTACTGAATGTCACTGTAGATGTTTAACTTGTGGAGAAGTCGCCAATGACTGTTTAATGTGTGACCACAACAGACATGGTGCTCCAACTTGTGCCTGTAATGATGGATTCTATGAAAACTCCTCTTGTGAATGTGCCACCTGTAGAGAAGCCTGTTTAACTTGTTATGATGCTTATCATTGTGACTATTGTGCTGAAAACAGAGTTTATGCCCCAGATTGTTTCTGTCCTGCTGGATATTTCGATTGTGGTGTTGCTGCTTGTTGTCCATGTCACGATAAATGTATTACTTGTGAAGGTACTTATGACTCTTGTCTTGAATGTGCTGATATCAGAATTCCAGTTCCAACTTGTGATTGTCCACCTGGTTATTATGAAGAATCTGATGGAAGATGTGAACTTTGTAACGAAAAATGTATCACCTGTACTGCTCATGCTGACTATTGTCTTACCTGTAGAGGAATCAGAGAAAATGCTCCTGATTGTGATTGTCCAAGCGGATATTATAAAGGATTAGAAACCCCAGTTGAATGTATGCCATGTCCACATTGGTGTATTGAATGTACCATTGACGGATGTATCTGTTCCGCTAACAGAGTTGAAGCTCCACATTGTATCTGTAGAGAAGGATATTATGATGCTGGTTATGCTGAATGTTAAATCTGTCACCATAAATGTGCCACCTGTGAATAATGGGATCACTGTTATATTTGTGCTGCTAACAGATAATATGCTCCAACTTGTGAATGTAATTATGGATTCTGGGATACTTTAGTTGATGCTGAATGTCCAGCTTGTGGATATCCATGTGCCACTTGTACTCATGAATTTGAATGTATCCTTTGTAGTGAAAACAGAGTTAACTCTCCAACTTGTCACTGTCCAGATCACTTCTATAACGCCACCAACTAATGTAAAGAATGTTCTTACAAATGTGCTAACTGTTCTGGTCTTAGTATCACTTGTGATCCTTGTGCCGAAAACAGAATCAACAAACCTGCTTGTGATTGTCCTCCAGGATTCTATGATGTTCCGGGTTAAGCTTGGTGTGAAGCATGTGCTCCATAATGTGTCACTTGTTCCGGTACTGCTGATCATTGTGAAATCTGTGCCGAAAACAGACTTTCTGAACCACTCTGTGGATGCCCACCTAATCACTTAGATTTATAAGTTGCCAAATGTGAAGTCTGTTCCCCAAGATGTTGTAGTTGTGAATATGATATTAATCATTGTTCTTGTTGTCCAGGTATTAGAACTCCAACCCCAGCTTGTCCTTGCCCACCTGCTTTCTATGAAGAAACTGATTATTCTTGTTAACCATGTAGTTATAGATGTGCTACTTGTGTAAGTAATGCTAATCACTGTACTTCTTGTCCACATGAATCCTTTAGAGAACATAATACCGACAATGACCTCGCTTATAGATGTAACTGTGCTGCTGGATTCTATGATGCCGGTGTAGCTATCTGTAAAAGATGTGCTCCTTAATGTTAAACTTGTGCTGGCGCTGCTGACGAATGTACTTTATGTATAATCGGTAGAGTAGAAATCCCAAATTGTGCTTGTCCAGCTGATTTATTCTAAACTATTAATGTAGAATAGAATGAAATAGCTTGTGAAGTTTGTTCTTATAGATGTGCTACTTGTGAAGTTACTGCTGAAAAATGTAAAACTTGTGCTTCTCACAGAGTTGATGTTCCAAATTGTTTATGTCCAGATGGTACTTATGATTAAGGTACTGGTGTAGCCGAATGTAAAGCTTGTGCTAATAAATGTGCTACTTGTACTTCCTGTACTGAATGTATCTAATGTGCCTCCGGTAGAATCAATCCACCAGGTTGTGATTGCCCAAGTGGATAATATCACGTTTGTTAACCAAGTGGAGTCATAACTGACAATTGTTGGGAAGATTGTCATACTCCAGTCTGTAGAGTTTGTCACTATACCTGTACTACCTGTGTAGGAACTCCAGTCGCTGAATGTACTTGTGCCGCCAACAGAGAACATGATGCTTCTTTAGCTTGTGTCTGTAGAGAAGGATATTATGATATTGATTAATAAGCTTTCTGTCCACCTTGTGATGTTTCTTGTTCTGCTTGTGTAGGTGGTGAATTATGTTGTACCGCCTGTTCTGAATTAAGAACTTTCTCCGTTGCTGCTGGTGCTTGTGTCGATGTCTGTCTTTGTTAAGCCAATTATTATGAAAATGCCTAAAGAAAATGTTCTCTTTGTCACTACTAATGTACAACTTGTACCGGATCTGGTTATAATTGTACCTATTGTGCTGAAAACAGAATTAACCTCCCAGCTTGTATCTGTCCTGATAGAACCTTTGATAACGGTGTTCCATTATGTACTGAATGTAACGAAAAATGTTTAACTTGTGAAAACATGCCAGACAATTGTATCGATTGTGTTCCAGGTAGAATTAACCCACCAACTTGTTATATTCCAGAACCAAATGCTAAATCAGCTGAAATTGAAGATATTCCATAAGCTTCTGCTAGAGTCTTAGAATGTGACTGTAGATGTGAAACCTGTTTATATGCCTCATAAAATTGTCTCTCTTGTACTGCTAACAGTAACAGAGTCAATGCTCCAGTTTGTGATTGTGCTGCTGGTTTCTATGAAGATAGTAATTGTTAATGTTAAGTTTGTCATTACTCTTGTAGAACTTGTACTTCAGCTGGTGCTTGTAGAGTATGTATCGATATCTAAAGAAGAGAAATAGTAAATGACGGATTATGTGTATGTATTGATGGATATTATGATAATGGTGTTCCTGTCTGTAAAGCTTGTGCTTCCTGGTGTCTCACTTGTGAAGATAATACTGAAACTATCAATCACAGATGTATCACTTGTCACGGAAGTAGAAAAAATAATCCTCCATATTGTGATTGTCCAGATGGTTCAGTTGCTGATGAATATGGTGATTGTTAACTTTGTGATTATAGATGTGCTGATTGTGATGGAACTACTGATCATTGTATCATTTGTGCTGATAACAGACTTGAAATCCCACATTGTGGATGTCCAGTTGGATACTATGACAATGGTTATCACTCTACTTGTTAAATCTGTTTAGATATCTGTGCTGAATGTACCAATGCTATTTCATGTACTAGATGTTAATCTTGGAGAGAATAATCCCCACCAATTTGTCCATGTCCAGCCGGAACATATTAATGCAACGGTAACTAATGTTGTGATTGTGCTCCAAATTGTGCTACTTGCAGTGGTTCTAGAGATCATTGTGATACTTGTAATAATGGATATGATAACAAACCACACGTTTGTCCATGTGCCCTTAATTCTTATGAAGAAAATGAAGTCTGTCATGCTTGTGACTCATTATGTGCCACTTGTGGTTGTCCTGATGAAATTTGGACTACTAAAGCCAGAGGTTGTTGTACTTGTTAAAATTTAACTGCTAGATTATAAAATCCTCCAGCTTGTGGATGTTGGGATGGTTACTATGAAGATTCTAACAGAGTATGTTAAAGATGTGATTCTAAATGTGCCACCTGTACTTCTTACTCAGTTTGTATTTTATGTGCTGAAAACACTGGTAGATAATTACCAGATTGTGGATGCCCAGCTGGTACTTGGACCAACCCTGAAACTGGAAGATGTAGAGCTTGTGCCTCTAAATGTAGAACTTGTTCAGGTAATGCTTATAACTGTACCGATTGTGAAACCAATAACTTAAGAGTTGCTGGTGATGGTCCTGAATGTCCATGTATCTCACATTACTTTGAAAAACTTGATACTTGTCACGTTTGTAACTTTAAATGTTTAGAATGTGAAATTAAATAATAAAACTGTATCTCTTGTGCTAATGATGATAGAATTCCACCACCAGATTGTCCATGTATTGATGGAAAATATGGTGTTAACAATGATCCAACTTGTTATGATTGTGATTATTAATGTTTAACCTGTATTGATTCTGCTAGTAACTGTGTTATCTGTAGAGCTGACAGAGAACCATAATCCTAAAATAAAGGATGTCCATGTGAACATGGATATTATGAAGGAAATTATTATGATGATGGAAACACTGTTCATCCAAATTGGTGTAGTCTTTGTTTCAGAGCTTGTGATACTTGTTCATCTTATGACATTTGTCTCTCATGTGCTGATATCAGAGAAAATATCCCATCTTGTACTTGCCCAGAAGGTTGGTTCGATGATGGTTTCACTGGTATCTGTAGAAGATGTGACTCTAAATGTTAAAATTGTGAAGTCGTTGGAAATCCATAAAGAGAAGAAGAAATTGTTCATGTCTGTACTTAATGTAAACTTAATTCCAACAGACTTACTGTCACTCCAGATTGTATCTGTGCTGATGGATATGTTGATATCTTAGAAATCTGTACCGTATGTGATTTCAGATGTAGAACTTGTTCAAATTCTGAAAGATGGTGTACTGCTTGTGCCTAAAACAGAGTTGACATCCCATGGTGTGTCTGTGAAGATGGATGGTATGATAGCGGTGATGCTAAATGTCATGCTTGTGATGAAAATTGTGCTAAATGTGTTTATAACGATGAAACACACTAAGTCACCTGTACTGAATGTGCTGACGGATATGTCGACCCACCAGAGTGTCCAATCGTTAAACCAGGTGTCTAATCCGCCAAAGTTAAAGATATTGCTCTTGGATCTGTCTAAGTTATTACCTGTAGCGATTGTTGTGATTCCTGTTCTAAACACGGAGACAATTGTGAAGTTTGTGGTGCTAACAGATCTAACCCACCATATTGTGGTTGTATCGATGGATATTATTAAGATGCTATGTTACCAGCTTGTACTGAATGTAGATTATGTAACTATTAATGTTTAACTTGTAAAGATTCTGCTGATTATTGTGTATATCCATGTCCAGAAAGTAGATTTAATGCTCCAACTTGTGGATGTAAAGATGGTTAATATGATGCTGGTGTCGTAATCTGTTAAGATTGTCACTGGACTTGTAAAACTTGTGCTGGTTCAGGATATGATAAATGTACTTCATGTTATAATACTATGTTAAGATACTTAAATGCTGCTCCACTTGGAATTTGTGATTGTATGAACGATTAAAGATTATATGATCATGTCTATAATGTTGCTGATTAATAAGAAGGAGATAGAATTTGTGAAATTTGCGGACATGCATGTAATGCTTGTACCGGAGAAGCCGATAACTGTACTGAATGTGCTAATGCTACCAGAGAAACTACTCCTCTTTGTGGATGTAAATAAGGACACTATGAAGTATTAAACGGACCAACTTGTTGGGTATGTAACTTCAGATGTGCTGCTTGTGAAAGAGATGCTGACAACTGTACCGTTTGTGCTGCTGATAGAGCTGTCCTCCCAATGTGTTATGAATGTCCATATGGTTTATATGATGATGGTATTACCGCTTCATGTTAATCCTGTAGAGATAGATTCCCATTCTGTAACAGATGTGATAGAAACACTTGTTGGGAATGTGATGCCCACAGAGGTGCTCCTGATTGTAACTGTATTGCTGGTTATGTCTAACCAACCAGTGGAGAATACTACTCTATTAACTCAACTGTCTGTATTGCCTGTAATTACAGATGTACCAACTGTTAAGGATAATGGAATTTCTGTACTGAATCCTGTACTCATGAAACCAGAGGACCACTCCCATGGTGTTATTGTTTAGCTGGATATTATGATGATAATACTGATGATATTGAATGTCACCCATGTTCTTACAGATGTCTTACCTGTTCTAACAGAGCTACTGATTGTGATACCTGTTAAATTAACAGAATTGAACCAGAAAGAGGTTGTATCTGTTAAGACGGATGGTATGAAAACGGAAACATTTGTGAATAATGTAACACATCCAGATGTTTAACTTGTGAACATGATTGGAATAACTGTATTATCTGTGCTGCTACCAGAGAAACCGCTCCAGTTTGTGACTGTCATACTGGTTACTTCGCTAACTAATATGATTTATGTTAAGAATGTGACTACTGGTGTGAATCTTGTTTACATGAAAGAGATCACTGTTTAGTCTGTAAAGGTAACAGAATCAATATCCCAGACTGTCACTGTCCAGAAGGAACTATTGAAGGATATTGGAAAATGCCATTCTACATGTGTCCACTTTGTCACTACAAATGTATCACCTGTAGAGGAGAAGAAACCAATGATGTCTGTATCAAATGTTCTGAAAACAGAGTTCACGCTCCAATCTGTTCTTGCCCATTAGGTAAATACGAAATCAACAACTAAGCTCACTGTCCAGAATGTGACCCAACCAAATGTAAATCTTGTGTTGGTGCTGCTGATAACTGTATTGAATGTATTGAAGGATTAACCAATCCTCCACTTTGTATCCCACCAGAATAAAAACCAAAATCCATCAAAGTCGAAAGAGTTGCCGTCGGTTCTGCCGTCGTCATTGAATGTGACCCAAGATGTAGATATTGTGAATAAACCTCCAGAAAATGTACTGAATGTGCTGAAAACAGATATAACCCACCAGAATGTCCATGTAACTATAACTGGTATTCTACCCCTGAATATGAATGTTTAGCTTGTGCCTGTTAATGTGCTACCTGTGTTTATAATGGTGAAACCCACATCGCCACTCCAGGTGCTCACTGTACTTCTTGTGCTTCTAACAGAGAATCTATCCCATTCTGTTCATGTCCAAGAGGATATTATGATGTCTCTACTGAAACTGCTTGTGATGCTCACTGTTATGTCTGTAGAAACGAATGTGCTTCTTGTTATTCTTATGACAACTGTCCAGAATGTAACTACGGATATTTCTTATATGAAAACATGTGTTATTCCGCTTGTCCAGATGGTTTCTGGGGTGATATTGTTGACAGAAAATGTAAACCATGTCACACCACTTGTAGTACTTGTTCTGCCGGAGATTCTGACAGATGTATTACTTGTCCAACTGGAAGATGGTATCACTAAGGAAGATGTGTTGAAGAATGTCCATAATACTATTTCGCCTAAGAATACCCAAGAGTCTGTTCTTCTTGTGTTGCTCCAGCTCTTGAATGTACTGATTCTTGTGCCATTAGATGTATGAACGGATACTTCTTATGGAACTGTGAATGTGTCAGAGATTGTCCATACGGTATGTGGCATAATGAAGATAAAAGAGTTTGTGCTCCATGTGACCACTCTTGTGAAACTTGTCACAAAAACGGTCTTGCCGGAAATTGTGATACTTGTAAAGAAGGAACCTACTTATATCTCGGATATTGTAGAGATTGTCCAGAAGGATATTATGGTGATTTAGAAGACAGAGTCTGTCACCATTGTGGTGCTGAATGTACTACCTGTTCATCTGCTACCTGTTGTACTGAATGTCCATTCGGATACTTCATGCACTAAGATGGATGTAGATGTGTCAGACCTTGTGATGAAGGATATTTCGGTTATGAATTAGAACACGAATGTAGAGCTTGTGATGCTGTTTGCAGAACCTGTTCTTAATTAGGAGAATGTTCTTCTTGTATTCCAAAAGAAATCGAAGGAGTTATGTAAAACTTATATTTAACCTATATCGATTATGATAACTACGATTTCAGATTAACCTGTAAATTAGTCTGTCCATATCACTACTATGCTTCTAATCTTGATTATACTTGTAGAATCTGTCACTCTACTTGTTTAGCTTGTACCGACATCGGACCATAATATTGTATTGAATGTCCAGATACTACTTTCTTACTTGATGGATATTGTATTTCATAATGTCCAACTGGTAAATATGCTGATGTTTTAACCAGAACTTGTAGAGACTGTAGCTCTACCTGTTGTGATTGTTACTAATAATGTGAACCAGATCAATCTGAATGTACCTTAATCTGTACCGATTGTTGTTATCCTAAATATCTTGCTTCCGATAACTCTTGTTAAAACGAATGTGGTCTCGGATATTATTATTCTGAAAATCCAACTAAATAATGTAGATTATGTGAAGACCCATGTGAATGGTGTTCTAATGCTTATTTCTGTACTAAATGTAGATATAACTACTTAATGACCGAATCAGGAACCTGTGTTCCAGATTGTCCATTCGGATGGTATGGTTATGATACTGATATGACCTGTTACTAATGTCACGGATCTTGCAGAACCTGTACCGGAGAATTAGATAGTTAATGTGTTACCTGTTAACCAGACAGATATCTTAAAGATGGATATTGTGTCCTTGAATGTGGTATTGAAACCTATTGGAAAAATTATGAAGCTGCATGTTATCCAAATAATGACTGTGGTATCTGTGAAGCATGTCACGGTTGGTGTAACTAATGTAACGGATCTACCTGGGATGATTGTATCTATTGTGTTGGAGGTACTTATTGTACTGAAAGACATGAAACCACCTTAGGTGATACCATGACTTGTTCTTGTAGAACTGAATGTCCAGTTTAATACTATGCTGATGATAACACCAATGAATGTTTAGCTTGTTTAGACTCTTGTTATTTATGTGTTGGTAACGGTCTTTATGATTGTTATTGTGCTATGGCTCCAAGCGTCATTGATGTCGATAGCTCCGTTTAATTAACTTGTACTACTGGTAACTATGCTAGAAATAACTGGATTAATGGAACTAATTGTAGAATCTGTACTGAATGTCACTCCACTTGTGCCACTTGTAACGGTCCTTCTTATGAAGATTGTATTGAATGTAACACCGGTTTATACATGAGTGCCGATGGTATCTGTATTAATGACTGTCCAACAGGAACTTATGAAGATACTGAATTAGGAGAATGTGCTCCATGTCACTCTACCTGTAAAAACTGTTGGGGACCATACAACTACTAATGTTGGGATTGTGAAGCCCCAAGATATTTCTAATAAAACCATTGTGTTGATCCATGTACCTTAGCCTCTACTTGGATGGATGATTCTGACAGAACCTGTAAATCTTGTGATTACACTTGTAGAGAATGTTCTGGTCCATCTAACGGTGAATGTATCTTCTGTTATACTAATTGGTTCTTAAAAAGAGATGAATCTGCTACTTATGATATTGGTACCTGTCATAGTCCTTGTCCAGCACTTTATTATGGTATGATTAATAGATGTTTAGCATGTGATAGTTCATGTTATAGATGTACTGGACCTTCTGATCACGAATGTACTGAATGTCCAACTAATCATTATTTATTAAACGCATAATGTATTGGTGATTGCCCAGAAGGATGGTATAGAGACGATACTCTTTCATAATGTTCTAAATGTCATAGTACTTGTAAAACTTGTACTGGTCCATTAGAAACCGATTGTGTCATTTGTTATACTGGTAACTGGTATACTACTGAAAATACTTGTTTATCATACCCATGTGTTGATGGATACTATGGAAGATGGTAAACCTAAGAATGTTTACCTTGTGACTAATAATATTGTGCCAGATGTACTAATTCTAACACTTGTTTAGAATGTGTTTCCCCATCTTTCTTATGGAGAGACGCTTGTGTCACTACCTGTAACAGAGGATAATATGGTGATTAAGCTAATCATATCTGTAGAGCTTGTCACGTTGATTGTTGTTCTTGTCACGGTCCACTCGATACTGATTGTGATGAATGTTGTGATAGAAAATACTTACATAACAATTAATGTTTAAGATCTTGCCCAACTGACGGATTATATAACTTCTATCCAGAAGGATATCCATTCAACTTATGTACTGCTTGTCACGATTCTTGTTTAACTTGTGATGGTGGTTCTTCTCATCATTGTACTTGTTGTAGATCTGAAGCTGCTTTAGATGTTAACACTTGTGTTTCTACTTGTCCAAATGGATTCTATAGAACTGTTTCTATTAACTGTGGTGATGTCTGTGATTAATGTCACTCCAGATGTAGAACTTGTGATGGTGCCTCCGTCTTTGCTTGTTTAACTTGTCCATCTCCAAATGTCTTAATCAGAGTTGATGGAACCAGAGGTGAATGTAGAGAATATTGCCCAGATGGTATGTTCTCAAATACTAACGGAGTTTGTGAATATTGTCACGCTAACTGTTAATACTGTACTGGAGCCGGTGAATGTGATTGTTTAGATTCCTGTTTCGATGATACTTTCATGTTAGATCACTGTTGTCTCCCAGATTGTCCACTTAGATACTATGGTGATTCTGATGATAACAAATGTAAAGAATGTTATCCAACTTGTATCACTTGTTAAGGTCCAAGAAATAATGATTGTAATACTTGTACTGATGGTCACTATTTCCATTTCGGATATTGTCTTGAAGCTTGTCCATATGGATATTGGGCTAACACCTATTCCATGACTTGTGAAGAATGTGCCTATCCATGTTCTGATTGTTATGGTGCTTCTTGGATGTGTAGTGAATGTGAAATTGGTACTTTCTTATATGCTACTTATGAATCTTCTATCTGTGTTGCTGATTGTCCAGATGGTTTCTATGAAACTGATTCTCCTTCCAGATAATGTGTACCATGTGACTAATCTTGTAAAACTTGTTATGGAAAAGGAAATTCTAATACTAATGAATGTTCTATTTGTACTTCTAGTGATGATTGTGATTCCGGTTTAGCTTGTCATCCATTCTTATACAGATGTGTCTATGAAGAATCTGTCTGTGACGGATCTACTGTTAGATTAACTGGATAACACAAATGTGATTCTTGTGATGGTGATTTATACTTAAATGGATCTGTCTGTTCAGCATCCTGTCCAGCTGGAACTTATGCTTATGCTGGTTTAAATAACAACACTTGTGAAAGATGTCATAATCACTGTAGATGGTGTACCGGAGCTAATGATGATAATTGTACTTGTTGTCATGCTGGTCACTGGGGTCACGGTACAAGATGTTTATCAGATGCTCCTGATGGATATTATGCTGATAATAGTGGAGAATGTCCATAAATGGTCAAATGTAATCCTAACTGTTATACTTGTCATGGTCCATCTGCTGACTAATGTGATTCATGTGCTGCTACTTTCTATATGTTCGAATCTTCATGTTATAAACCATCCACCACTTGTCCTTATGGAACTTGGGCTAATCACGATATTGAATATTGTATGACTTGTCATGTCAGATGTGCTACTTGTTTCGAAAATAGTTGGAGATCTTGTTACACTTGTAACTGGGGATACTATTTATTAGATACCTAATGTATTGAAGGACCAACTTGTGAAGATCTCAGAGGATATTATGCTAATGACTCTACTTGGTAATGTTCCATTTGTTCTCACAAATGTTACACTTGTTCCGCTGCTGCTGATAACTGTACTTAATGTTTCCCACCTAGAATTACTACTCCAGCTTGTCCATGTCCTGATGGATCTTATGATAACGGTAACACTTGTGTTGCTTGTGCCTATAACTGTGCCACCTGTAACAACAGAGAAGCCTGTGAAACTTGTCCAATCGGAAGATAAATGGTTGGTGACTAATGTGAATGTCTCGATGGTTTCTATGATTCTGGTGAAACTGAATGTAGAGCTTGTAGACCTGAATGTGCTACTTGTGATAGAGATAACAACTGTGTCACTTGTAACAATTCATCATTCAGAACTATTCCTAATTGTGAATGTCCAACTGGTTGGTAAGATGCTGCTAACAGTATTGATTGTGTTGAAATCCCATCTCCTGATGGACTCCACGAATTAATCCCATCTGAACCATCTTATACTTCCCCAGCTGCTTAAGTTGATGGATTATTATCTGAACTCACTGAAGATTATGAAATTGGTTTCGGTCTCTATTATAGATACTTATTCAGATTACCAGGAAGAGTTGAATTAGATTTCGCTAGAAACAATTGGTTAGGTATTGCCGGTATCTCTGAAAACGGAGATTACGGTCTTACTGAAAAAGCCGGTGACAGAGCCTTGACTGTTTTCTAATGGCCATGGAACTCCAACGGTATGTAAATCTAATATGGTTCTTATGATGTTGCTTCTGAATAAAACGACTTACACAAATCCATGAAAATCCCAGATTAATTCCATTAATAATGGCATTATATCTATTTCTCTTATAGTCATGCTGAAAGAAGAGCTGTTGCTTCTCTTAAACCATCTCTTTCTTCCTAATGGGTTATCAAAGAATTCGAAAACATCAAACATAGAGATTTATCTGAAATGTAATAAATGTCTTTCTTCTTAGGTGCTTCTAATACCGCCTTCTAAGGAATTAATGGTTACTTCTATAACGCCAGAGTTTATACCTCTTCCGCTTTCAAAGGAACCGTTAGTGAAATCGATAACTACTTCAAAGCTATCTCTGTCCCACCAGTATTATTACCAGGACACTTAGCTATGAACGTCAGATCCGGTAACTCTACCTCTTATTCTATCTAAAATTGTCATGCTTCTGACTATGCCATGAACTTAGATTGGTCCACTGAAGACTATTCATTCGCTGAATCTTACTCCGTCTGGGGTTGGGTCAGAGCTGAAACTGACTGTAAATAAGAATTCTTCAGATTAGTTATTGATACTCCTGCTGAAGTTGAAGGTTTCAACTATAATGCTGCTGCCTTAGGTAACAACGTTTTAGTCGGAAAAGTCGATGCCCACCATGTTTTCATCTCTACCTATACTTTCGGTATCTAAGACGATGTCTAAGATCACACCGTTATGTTAAATGTTAACTTCGAAAACCCAGATGAATCCTAATGGTTCTTCTTCTATGCCGGATATTCCTTCGAATCCAAAAAAGCTCATGCTTATGTTTGGGCTGGTGCTGAAGAATATAAAGCTTAAGCTGAAGCTAATCACATGATTCCAAAATACTTAGGTCTCTATCTTGGTTAAAACTTATAAGGAGGTCTTGCTGATCCATCTATCTGTATTTCTGGTAACTCTGAAAACTGTATCCACACTGACTTCAATGAATTAATGAATGCTAAATTCGAATCTATTGAAGACTCCGGTGAAATCGCTTGTACTGGATAAAACCCATAAGTTGAAGTCGAAGTCCCAGAAAACTTAATCTCTGATATTACTGAATATGGTTTCGGTATGTGGTTAAGATTCCATTATAGAATCCCAGCCAGACTTGACATCAATGTTGCTAGAAACTCTTACTTAGCTGTTGCTGGTATCTCTGAAAACGGTGACTGGACTAGATCTTAAGAAGCCGGAGACAGAGCTTTAGCCTTATATTACATGAAATAAGAAGCTGTTACTAGACCAACTTACAGAGTCTCTACCTATAACACCAACACTGATTAATTAGCTTGGAGCAAATAAATGTCACTCGATTGGGCTGACTTCGAAGGTACTTGGTATTATGTCTATACTTCCTATTCTTATAACACCAAAACTGTTACTGGTTATGTCCACTAATATGGTGCCTCTGATTCTGTTGAAATGGAATAAATGACTGACAAACATCATTAAGAACTCTCCTAATTATACTTCTCTTTAGGTGCTGAATCTGGTTACTCTTTCAATGGTTTATATGCTGGATTAACTTTCAACTATTAAGCCGGAGCCCACTTAGCTACTAAAGCTGATTTCTAAGATTTCCTCTTAAACAAAGTCTAAAACCCACCAGTTATTGCTGCCCCATCTATGGATCTCCCAATTGTTCACTATAAAGAAGTTACCTTAGCTAACTCTTATATTGACAAAGTTGAATTCACTCATGAATATGCCTAATAAGGTGATTATGCCGTCTATGGTTGGTATAAATGGGCTTCTAACATTGCCTAAATGCCAAAACATTTAGCCTTCAGATTAACCATCAATGAACCAGAATACTAATAAGATGCCTCTATTCTTGGAGACAGAGCTCTTATGGTCTAATTAAATGCTGAAGGACACTTCACCTTCTCTACCTATAACTTCAACTTCGGATATGGTCACGATAATGTTGATTCATACAAATAAATCGAATATGGTGATGATCTTAATGATTGGTATTGGATCTATTTCGGTTACTCTAGAGCTAACAAATAAGCCGTTGCTTACATGAGATTCAGAGATAGAGAAGTTATTGAATATTTCGATAACCACAGACACTTCATTCCTAAATATTTCGGTCTCTACATCGCCAACTCTCTTACTGCCGCTAACGGTTGGAACGGTCTTATCAAAGATTTACATCTTTGCTTAGGTTAAGGTTGTGCTAGAGAAGATAGATTCGAAGAACTCAATTGTGCTGACTAAATCGAATATGCTGATCCATCTAATGTCTTATCCCTCGGACCAGACATGCCAGGTTGTGAAACTTAAGGATGTGAAAACGGAATGTATCCACCATGTTAACCAGTCGTTGAATACTCCGGATCCGCTGCTGTTAATGGAGTTAAATGGCCAGAAGTTGCTGTTTCTGATTTAATCCCATAAGCTTATAACGAACCAAATCACACCAGATAAATCGAAGTTGGTGAATCCTACTTACCATATATTACCGAATACTCTTTCGGTTTCTGGTATTAATTCAGATTCAGATCTCCAGTTAGAATGGAAGTTGACTAAAAGAGATCTAACAGACATGCTGTTGCCGGTGTTACTGAAAATGATACTTTCTGTAATTAAGAATCTCTTGGAGACAGAGCCTTATCTCTCTTCTTCGAACCTTGGGATTCTTATGACAAACCAACCTACTCTTTCTGTACTTATGATACTGAAAGAAACATGCCATCAGTCTGTGAATAAGTCTCATTCAAACATACTAAAGTTGATGGTCACTGGTTCTATGTCTATTCTGGTTACTCTATTGAAGAAGCTTCTGCTTATGGTGCTTTCGTTGGATCTGAACACTACAAAGCTGTTACTATTCCAAAAACTTTCCATAGAGCTCCTCCATCTAAATTATAATTCAATCTCGGAGCTTCTGCCGGTATGGATGCTGTCAATGGTTACTTCTATCATGTTGAATTCAACTATCATGATGGTGCTTACTTAAGAAACGAAAAAGAAGTTAGAAACAAAGTTGCTTCTATCCCAGAACCATATTTCTTCAACCCAGCTGAATAACACTTCGGAGTCTAAATTGATATGAAATCTTACACTAAATGGGGACCTGCCAATTTCTAAGAATATGACGGTGAATTTGATGGTGCCTTCGAATGGGCCGCTTATGGTTGGTCTAGAATTGAAGGATTCTAATAATAATGGAATGAACTTTTCAGATTAACTATCAATAGATCCCCTGTCGGTGATGCTGAATTCCTCGGAGATAGATCTTTAGTTGCTTTCATCTTAGAAGAAGATAGATAATAATATATCTACTTCGCTGCTTATAACTATGGTTTCAATAGTTCTGAAGATGATGCTACTGCTCATATGATGATTGAAGTTACTGGATAACTCACTGATTGGTTCTACATGTACATGGTTTACTCTATTGAACATAGATCTGCCATGATCTATATGAACTTCAAAGGAGACGATAACTTTATCTAAGCTGAAATGGACTCTTTCTAATTCGTTCCAAGATACTTCGGATTATCTTTAGCTAGATCTTCCCACACTTAATATGCTGGTTTCAACGGAGACATGTAATAATGGTACTTCTGTGCTGGTAAAGGATGTAGAATCCCTGTTCTTGAAATCGACGAAGATACCCCAGAAATTGGAACTGGTGTTTCATAATGTGTCATTATTTATTCTGAATGTAATTTCGAAGGACACAGTGTCAGAATCTGTGAAGATACTCCATTCGCTGATTTCGATTTTGAAATCTAATCTATCGTTGTTCCAGATGGAATGACCATCTATCTTTACAATTTACCATGTTTCAATGGTTTAGATGCCTAATTCACTCATGATGTTGGTTGTATTGGTACTATGGAATTCTCTTTATTAGAATTACACGGAGTTAAAATCTTAGAAGAAAATGCTATGATGACTGCTCCTGAAGGAATCTTACATGCTAAATATAGAAGACCA
>Ga0115104_10172484_pt1 | contig 18945 bp, 27 predicted proteins | sample CN18umnscriptome_2_FD_89649 | JGI IMG/M metagenome (GOLD analysis project Ga0115104, IMG submission 89649) | Marine eukaryotic communities from Pacific Ocean to study complex ecological interactions - CN13ID_70_C50_10m_0.8um Metatranscriptome... | ecosystem: Environmental > Aquatic > Marine >...
GAATTCAGAGCAGACATGACTGAAGATACATATTATGACGCAGAGTGGTCATACTATTTAGAACATATAGTTCCACTTGAGGTAGAATTGTATGGTACTGATTCTCTTGGTGAGGATGCCTAAGCTGCTGCTACTGCTGCAAATCTAGACTTCGTTGCTTATGAAGATTCACTCTACTACAAACTTGATGAAATGACTGCTCAACGTTAAGTTCTACAAAATAGAATTGCTGAGGAAGCTGCTAAAAAGCAAGCTGAACTAGACAGGGCAGCTGCCGCTGAACTTGCCTAGCAATAAAAGGAATAAGCAGCAAAGGAAAAAGCAGAAGCTGATGCGAAAGCTGCTGCTGAGAAAGCTGCTGCTGATAAATTAGCAGAAGATCAAAGAATCAAAGCAGAGGCAGAAGAAAAAGCACGAGCTGAAGCAGAGAGACAAGCAGAAAGATTGGCCAATCTCCAGCCAGGCGATGATGGGTATGAAGAAGTGAGAGCTGAATATGTTGCTACTCAAGTTACAAAGGCAGTAGCAGAAACCTAAGTCAGTATTGATGCAGAGCTCTAAAGAAGATACGAAGCATACATTACTGAATCCGAGGCTAGAAGAGTCGCATCTGATGACAAAAGGGCAGATCTTGAAAATAGAATTGCCGACAAGTCACTTGAAGAGACTACTCTCCACCGAGCTCTAGATGAATTGTACAACACAGGCGAATTTACGTAAAATGAATTGGAAAACAATACCCATAACCTTGAAGATTGGAGTAATAATTTCGAAGCTATGAACAGTGTTGAAAGAGAAATCACTGAACTTCAACTCGAAGCCGGAAAGGTTCACATTCAGTGGCGACGATGGGAGTTCGATCTGAACAACTTGAATGAGACGGTTGCCATTTAAGATTTGACATCTGAACTTAATACAAGATCAGGATATATTGCAGAGGTCTAAAAACAACTTGATCTCATAGCCCCCGATTTAACTGTTGATGCAACTACTACTGACGCAGATCTCATTTTAGCAAAAGCTGTAGCTGTAACCGCACTCGGAACAGAACAGATGGCTATTCAGCAAGTTGAAGTTGATAGACTCACCAAAGAGATTGCTGATAGACAAACTGAGTTCGATTACAGAGTTACTCTAGGAAATGAGAGAATTAACATCGAAGAATTGCAATTCCAATCTAGTGGCACCATGAACAGCGCATATGTTCATTAGCTCATTTGGGATGTCTGGGTCAGAATACAAGACACCGTTCTTTCAGAAGTTGAAGATTAAGAAATGTTGGCCATGATTGACGAGTCAGTTAGAGATTATGAAACCGAATTATATGAGAAAATAGAAACCAGAGACAAGCTCCAGACACAAATCATGAACAGATGGAATGCATTCCACAAGGCAGAAGAAAACAACCACACAAGACAATACATCAAGTCTTTGGAGGACAATCAAGCTTATGACCTAGAACAAGATACTTTATTGAAATCAGAGAAAGTCAGAATTACTGAACTCAAAGCAGCAAGTACCAATCAAGCTGAAATTGATGATTACGATTTCCAATTGTTCTTGATGCAAAGTGAAATTGATGAGATCAAAGAAAGAATGGATGCTAATGCAATCCTAATTACTGAGGAGAAGGGACAGTATGCTACCAGACTTGAAGAGCAAGATCTCCAAGCGCAGATTGATGCCTTATGGACATCTTTCGGAGAGTTCGAGCAAGCAGCTCAAAATCAAAGAGAGATCATCCAGGCATTAAGGGATGAAAGACAGTTGGTTCCCGCAGCTAACGTAACAGAACTTGAAAAAATCGATGCAAAGATTGCAGCCGCACAAACTGTGTTGGAAGCAGCCAGAAAAACTGCTAATGAGAAGTATGATGCACTCATGGAGATTGAATAGAAAAGAATTCAGAAGGAAAAAGAAGCTGCCGCTAAGAAAGAATCAGTCGAACTTTAACAAGCCAAGGATGAAGTTGCACTTAGACTTGCTGATGCCAATGCTCTTGTTACATCTATAGAGAATCAGATCTAATACTTCGGTTCATTGATCACCAACAAGGATGAGTACGGTTTGACAGATGCCGATGTTACTAGTATCAGAGGAGAAAAATCAACAGCCGAGGATGCTCTAGTAGATGCGAAAAAGAGCGTCAAGAACATCACGGGTGAGTTGGCAAGAGCACAACAAGCAATGATCAAAGCTGCACAAGTTAGAGCAGAGATGGAAGAAATCGATAGACTCTGGAGAGAGATTGACAAAGCATGGAGAAAGATTCAAGACCAAGAAAATCAACTTTGGGAAATCTAATTGTCCAGAGATGAGCTGTATGAATTGGAATCAAATCCAACTTCGACCGAATAAACAGAGGAATGGTTTGTAGACTAGTACGCTGCACTTGATGCAAGAGATGCAGAAATCAAGACTGCTGCATACAACACAGATAAAGCAGCTTATGACGCTTTGATGACATAAATCAACAAGATGTATGAAGCTCAATCCTAGAGAGAGGCAGAGGAACAAAATGCAAGAGAAGAGCAAGAGCAAAGAGAACTCGCTGAGAATGCTGAGAGAGAGAAATTGGAGCTTGTTTTCAGAAAGCTGTAGCTTGAAATCATGGTAAATGATACAACTTTGACAGCTGCAGAACGTAGTACTGCCGAAGCCGACTTGGCTACAATGGAAGAATCTGAAAGAGCAATTCAACAAGCACAAGACGACGCAAATGCCTTACTTTTAGAAAAGTAAACTGCTGCAACAGAGCTTGCCGCTCAAACAGAAGCTATCCGTACTCAACAGTTGAAGGATGAAGCAGATGACAGAACATACTGGATTGAAGATGCTCAATAGTGGCTTACATGGGCTACAACGGACTATGACAGTATGCAAGAGAGACTCGAGTTCTACGATTTCAAACTTGCACTTAAGATGGGCCTTAGAACTGCATTTGAGGAAAGCGGTGATACAGAATCTCCAGAGTTCCATGAAAACGAGGAAGAAATAGAGAGAACCAATAGTGAGCTGAGAGATCTCCAATTGAACATGGGAAGTGCCAAGCAGCAAGTTGGATTTGCCTAGAATCATTACCAGAGTTTGGTTACTGAAAACGACAAGATCCTTAACGAACTCGCATTCTTCGACGAAAACCAAGATCTCCTGGTACGATTAGCTACTCAGGAAGCCCTCTGGAACACTAAGCAAAACAAGAAGAGAGAGTACGAGCTCCAGATTCAAACTCTTAGCGATTTGAAATGGGAGCTTGAGGGTACTACTTACGAAACTCAAATGCTCGCGGCTATTGATGTAAAGATTGATGAGCTTCTTGAAGATATCACTACTGCTGAAGCAGACATCGAGTCTGCTCAAGATGAACTCAATGTTATTGCCGAGGAACAACTTGCTATCACCCAGCAAAGAGAAATCGATCAGATCGCAGCTGCCAAGGCTGAGGCATTGATCGCTGCTAGATCTGAATACTAAGAACTTGAGGGTACTGTTGCATACTACGAGCAGACTCTTGCTTTCTTCGATCAGGATGCTGCAAACGCACCAGCTCTCGAGATCGAGCCATGTGAGCCACTCTTCCTTTACACCCTGGATCCAGCCTCCTTGATGCCACAAGTATCAGAGGAAGGCCTTGATATCATCAATGCTTACATTAACAATGAGATTAACCCAGCAATGTTAGAAGATGGTATTCTTCCATCAAACGTTGAGACTCCAATTAAGGAGCTCGTCAAACTGTTCTCAGGATAATACAGCACACCAGGATTCGAAACTCTCAACATTCCACCACCAAGAGAGGAGTAAGTGTACACTGGAGAAGTTAGCATGGAAGGTCCATCTTTCGTAGAGAGAATTGGTCAGTCAATGAACAATTCAGTCAACTGGATGAGAGAAGAGGCTGCTAAATCAATTGAGAATATCATGTTCGAAATGGTCGCCTCTTGGAATCCAGATGGCTCAGCATGTACCAGAGTTGATTGCTTGTTGGCTGCATCAGTTGAAGCTTCAAGAGTTTTCGTTATGAACCAACAGTTTGAACAAGCTACTCATCCAGAAGGTTCAACCATGCATGATTATGGTGAACATCCATCTGGAGAAGTGTATCCTGCTGAAGACGAAATGGTTGGAGGCCCAGGTACCTATCCTGACGAAAATGGAAACTTTGACACAGCAACCGCAACTACCACTAGAACTCGTGGAAGAAGACTCTAAACAACAACAGATCCAGCATCAGGACCACCAAATGATGGAACAGATCCAGCATCAGGACCACCAAATGATGGAACAGATCCAGCATCAGGACCACCAAATGATACAACAACAGATCCAGCAGGACCACCACCAGGTGAAGATGGATCAGGTGCTACAACAACAGGTGCACCCAGTGAATTCCAAACATAATATCAGGGTATCGTTGACAGACTAGCTACTGATAGTGCGCCTGATTACACTACTTACATGAGAGAATGGAATCAATATTGGGTAGACGAAGGATAATTGACTCAAGCATAAATGGATGACTTCATGAACGAGTTTTAACCAGCAAATGCTGCTTATCCAACTACCAACAACGAATTCTTGGTAATGATATTGGATGGCTACTTATAAGGCGCATTAGCAGCATCAACATCAGGATCTCCATTTGTCTACGATCCTCAAAATGCAGCAGATATGTAAGATAAGAAAGCTGCAATTGCTGACTTCATGCTAGCATTTAGAGCAAGACTAGCTAGAATGGCAGAATTAGATGATGGAACTATGGGCCTTATTTAAGCTGCTTAGTAAAACGCAATGGGCGAAATTATGGCACTGGGCTTCAAGTATACCGACATTATGATCATGCAAGCACTAGCTTCATTGGAAGGACATTCCGACGAGGGTTCCACTACTGCTGAGAACTCCCCTGAAATGATTGCAAAGCAGGTTGATATGATGGAGAGAGCTTTGTTGTTAGTTCTCAAAGGCTGGAGCTATTAGATAGAAAGTTCAGGAGCTTCTACAGAAATGATTGAAATGTATTCAGCAATGTACGAATCTCTGGGTAAATTCACAAGTGCTGTCAGAGGAATTCTAATGGCAATGCTTGGTGTGCCTTCAAGCGAAATTCCAAGTTATTTAGAAGAAGTCAGTAAATGGTTGCGAGATGAAGGTGTGACTGAAGAAATAATCTCTGGAATCGCAAACAAGGCAAGTAGCTACTTCGGTGCTGGTGTTGACTTTAATGAAGGTAACATCGAAAGATTCGTTTAGGAAGCCGGAGAGATTTACATCGCATATCTGTCAGCAAAAATGTAAGAATAATATGGAGGATCAACACCAGGAGGAGGATCAACACACACACCAGGAGGAACAACAGGTGAAACCCCAGAAGAGTTTAGTGTATTCTCAGAGAAGTACGTGACATTCAGAGATAGAATCTTGTCAGATAGCGCTCCCGATTATGAAGCTTACACTACAGAATGGTTGGACTCTTGGGTAGCAGATGGTGTCCTTACTGAAGAAGAGAAGCAACAATAGCTTCAAGACTTGAATGGTCTTGCAGGAACTGCTGAGTACCCAGCTACTCCAAACCAATGGTTGGTACTACTAATTGATGCTTACCTTGTGGGCTATGTAGACAGATATGCAGCAATGTCATCCGACGGTGAAGCTCCTATTATCAAGAGAGACGTAGGCCCAAATGAAAAAGCGGAAATGATGACAAAAATTGAAGTCCACTTCGACAGGCTTAGGACAAGACTTGAAACAATGATTCAATTAGACAGTGCAGCTTCTTCTACTACTGGAGCATCACGCGAACTTGTATCGCTTGCCTTCCAAAACTCACAATACGAATTATTCGGTCTTGGCCTCAGCTATACCAGTATGTAGATTATGTCATTAGTCGGCTAAATTGAAGGAGGGGAAGGATTTGGCGAACCTAACGCAAGCAACCTTGATATGATGCTTGGTATGATGAAGAGAGCTGTGACGTTAGCTGCCATGGGCTGGGACTACTAGATCCCAAAAGATTCAGGAGCTACTGAAGCACATCTCAAAATGTATAATGACCTCTACCAAGGTGTTGGTGAATTCATTGCAGGAGTTAGATCGTACCTACAAGATGCAATGAGTTAAGCTACTTTCGATGTTGAGTATACATTATCACAACTCTATGAAACGATGAAAGCATAAGGTGTGACTGAAGAAATGTTGGCCGGTGTCCCACAGAGATTGCAAGAAATGTAAGTTGATGCTACTTCTAACTTTGATGAGGGATCCGTCGAACAACTGGTTTCTGTACTCACAGGAGTTTACGCCTAAGCTATGTCACAGAAAATGGTCGGGTAGATGTAAGGAGGAACAGGAGGCATGAGCGACGGAATCACTGAATACGGTAATAAATTGAGATCAGCTCTGATTGAATCCGGTTCTCAAGAGGAATTCCAGAAGGTTCTTGAACAACTTGGATACGCCTTGATGATGGAGTTCGGTTTGTCTGAAGCTGAAATGGAACCCATCGGTATGAAATTAATGGAAAGGGGTGTTGATTTCAGTACTCTTGTTTATGATATGTCAGAAGAAGGCCTTGAAAGAATCAACAATTTCGTCAATGTACTCGAAGATATCCTCGTTTACATGGGAGCATCAAAGACACAAATGGGTGGAGAGAAAAATGAAAATGTCACTCCAGAAAAGATCGAAGCTTTCATGACTTAGGTCGAAGCTTTCATGAATGGAGCTAATAGTGCTACAGCAGGAGCTCTTCCATCTGATGAAGAAGTCATGGAATGGTTGTAATACGAGCTCACACCAATGTTGATGGATCTCGGACTTACTGAGGCTGATATGCAAGTCTTCACTAAGCTCTGGGAAGCCAAAATGGGTGCTGAGACATCACCATCTGCCCAATCACCAGAGAGCAGAGACGCATTCTTAAGTGTACTTAGGGAAGGTCTCTAGATGATTGCTTCAGGTACTCAACATGTATCCGACATCGACCCAGCGATGAAAGCACAAATTGAGGGATACTTGGCATCTGTGGAATCTAAATTAAATGATCCTAACGTTAGCTAAGAAGAATTCCAAGCATTGCTTGCAAGCTTTGGACCATATGTCATGTCATTAGGATTCAGTGAGACAGAAATGGCTATATTTGGATAGCTTTGGGCATCAAAGAATGCTGGAGAGTCACCAACCTTTGAAACTAGAGACGTCTTGTTTGAGGTTTTGAAAGAAGGCCTGTACTACCTTGCTGCAAGAAAGAGCAGTTCAGGTGATGAACAGATGACCAAACAGATCAATGGATTCGAGTATGAATTACAAGACATTGTTTACTCATTGGAAGAACAAGGTATTGACCTCATGGACTGGTTACAAAATGACTTTGTTCCACTTGTCTAGGGCAGATTTAACCTCTCAGAAGAAGAAATGTATGTCTTAAGTTAGACTTGGGCAGAGAAAATGGGATATGAAACAATTCCTACTTACGACACCATTCCTCAGTTCATTGAGGCTGTTATCAATGGACTCAGAAAGGTTGCCTCGTCAAGAGAACCTGCAGGTAAAATTGACCAAGAAACCATTGACTATATTGATCAATACATCTCGAGTGTTTAAGAAAGACTCAATCAAATCACCACTGAAGAAGAATTCAGTGTATTCTTCATGGAGACAGTATAGGGTGAACTCTAATCATTCGGAATCACAGAAGAAAATGTGTAAACAATCGTAGAAATTTGGTAAGCGAGATATCCAGATATAGCACCAAATCTTCAAATGAGAGATGAGTTTGTTGGAGTTCTTAGAGATGGACTTTTGAAATTGGTTGCAGAGGCTGCAAACGATCCACTTACGGTCTTCCAAAAGCAAGTTGAATCTATGGTTGAATCATTAAGGGCTGAACTCGATAAAGCCTTGGCAGAACCTCTCCCAGAAGGTGCTGATAGAGCTACAGAAATGAATAATAGATTCATGACCTGGTTGACAAACTTCCAATATAAATTGATGGAACTTGGACTTTCAGAATAAGAAATGAGCATCTTCGGACAACTCTGGTAAGAGAGAATGGGAGAATCCTCAACTGGTCCTACCTTCTAGGATAGAGACATGATCTTTTCAATTATTGAAGATGGTCTCCAAATGATTGTCCAACAAAGAATGGGATAGAAAGAATCCGGTGAGGTAGCATAGAAAATCGATCTTCTAATTGCAGAAGTTAGAACTGCAATGAGAGACCCAGCAACCATTGACACGTACTTCACTACTCAGTTACTTCCTTTACTCATGGAGTTGTTCTAGGTCGGTCCAGAGGAACTTACACCATTAGGAGCAATTTTGGAGGAAAGAGGAGTTTCTTCTCAAGCCCTACCATCCGAATGGAGCCCAGATGATCAACGTATTGTCCTTGAAGTCCTCAAGGAATTCTTGGAAGGTAAGGCATATGCAGCTGCAGGAGAGACCGTACCAGAAAGAGTCCTCAGAGAGATCGGAGATCTTATCGCCGATATCCGTAAGAGAGTGAATAACAAATTCCCTGCTGCAGCAGACCCAGAACCAGAAGTAAAAATTTCTGAAATCATGTATGGCCTCTACACCACTTTGATTAAATGGGGAGTTCCAGAGGATGCAATGCAAAGAATTGGAGAAGTAATGGCTGAAGAGGCGTAATATTATCCAGAATTCTAAGGCGTCACTGATCTAAATAACATGGGTGCAGAGCAATTAAATTTGTACCTAGATATGTCAGAGAGTGCCGTTCGTCAAGTAGCCTAAGAATACCTTAATGAACAACATGCAAATGCTGGACCAGTAATCTAAGACAGAGCATTCTATGAAGACGCTGAAAACGTTATGATTGATCTCGAAATGTCTCTCAGAAACGCCACGAATCAAGAAGAGCTTGATGGTATCCTTGTAGGCGTGTAAGAGAGACTCCTCGATATTGGTGTTACACCAGAACAATTGGAGGCTATTGGCAGATTGGTGGCCAAGAGTGGAATTGTCGCTGATATCACCATGCCAGAAATGGGACAAAGATTTGTCAATGTCGTCAGCGATGCTCTTAGAATGATTGCAGCTGGTGAAGGAGACTACATCAGTCCAAGCCTTGACTAGCAAGTTGACGGTGTCATTCAGTACATTGTATAAAGAGGTTAAGATAACTGGGGAGAAGACTTCGCTGCTAATAAGGAAGCAATCATTGTAGGTTTCACTGAACTCGCCATGTACGAAATGCAAATTCCAGAAACAATCCTTAGAGAACTTGAACCATCAATTAGGGCAGCAACAAGCTATGAAATGCTTGCTGATACATTGAGACCATATTTCTTGGAAATGGCCGAAATCAATGAGAGAATGCAATATGATTTGAGTCTCAGACAACTCCCAGACTTTGGAAAGATGATGGATGGCATGTGGAGAAACTATGATTATTTCGCCTAACAAGTTGCAGATAGACTCAGCAAAGAGTATGGTCTTAACTTAGGTATGACTGAAGAAGAGCTTGAAAGATTAACCAAAGAAGTACCAAGAAGATGGTTGGAATACCCAGGATCAATCGAGGACTTCCTCCGATATGAGACAAATATGGATCCAGAAAATGTTGGTGCCGCAATGCAACACATCGTGAACAAGTGCATCGATGGAATGAGAAACACTCTGAGATTCGTATTGGCATACCGTGAAGATGATGTTCAAGCTATCTTGACATACATGAGTATTAGCTTTGGTCTTCAAAAGTTCAGTACTGAAATCGATCAAATCGGATTGATGAGGAACTTGGTAGAACTTGGATACACAATGCACTACAGAGAGGAGCCAAAGGAACAAGAGTTCACAATGCCACCACCACAACAATACGTTCCAGCTATTCAAGCAGCATTCGAAGGTTATTTGAGAGAATTCTTGCCATCGGTAAATCCAAACCTTTTCTATGAATGTGCTACAACAGCAACAACAGACGCCAGAAGAAAGTTACAAACAGCAGCAACAGGAACAGAGTGTTACTTAGATGAGGTTCTCGCAAGAGTAGACAGAAATCTTACTGACCCTAATGGACCAAACATTGGTGCTATCATTGATTTCGTAATGGGAGGTGATTACGTACAGGATCCATTGAGAGGATTGGACTAAGGAGCTAAAGAAGAAATGATGTTTGCAATGAAAGAATACTTCAAGCAACTTATCTACTCAATCCTGTAATCAGCAGGACTTGAGGGAGATAGATTAGAGTAAACTGCTGCCTCAATGTCATTGTCATTCGGTGCTTTGTCTGATGAAGAATACGGACAAATCATGCAGGCTGGATTCAGTTCAGGTGCTAACTTGTCACCAGTTGAGTAATTCATCAACACTAGTTACTAAATTCCAGATGGAGAGGTAGAAAGAATCGCCTAAGACATCCTTACAGATTCAACCAAATGGATGAGAGAGAACTTACCAGAAGTTGGTCTAGATGAAGGCTAAGTCGACACATTCATAAGTTATTTCACTGAAGAGATGTAACAAGAAAACGGACCAAACTTCTACCTTCTTAATAGCTTGTTCGATGCATTTGAAATTGATCAAGAATACCGTGTGTACGGAGTGTCAGAACTCGAGAGAAAGATTAGACAGTCCTTGATTAATGGAGTTAGAGCTATGGATGTTGACCAAGAAGTCAGACAATACATGGCTTGGGCAATCAGAGGATCTCTTGAAAAACTTTTCACTGATGTCCTTAATTAAGGATCAGGATCTGGAGTTCCAGATTTCGAGTCTCCAGAAATAATGGGTCTTATTGGCTAAACTGTTTCAGGCATGATTTTAGAAGGTTTGAGCAGTGAAAATATCCCAGCTGAAATTGGTATGGACGCAAACTTCATCGAAGCACTACTCTCTGTAACTGGAGAACAAGTCATGAGACCAGGTGGTATTGACTTCAACGAATATCTCAATATCAGTCAGATGAAACTTCTTGCAGAAAAGAAAGATGGAGGATAGTGGATCGTTGGTGTCCTTAGCTTTATTGGATCAGCTATTATGCATGGTACATAGTAAGCCATCGAAGGATTGACCCTCGAATCCAAATACAAACAGGCTGCTCAATGGGCTTTGAACCAAGAGCTTGAGATTACATCAACTAGATTCTAAGAGTTTGCCTTGTACTCCGGACTTACGACTGCTCCAGAACCAGAGAGATGGACACCAGAGCCATGGACTACAGAAGTGTGCTGTATGAAGGGCATGTCTTGCTATACTGGAGCATTCGAGAATGAAGCTTACAGACAACAAATTGTGAGAGATCTTGATGGATACAGAATGGAACTTGCAAACAAGAAAGCTGCATTCGATGAACTTGACGCTGAGAACCAGAGAGAGATTGCCGTTCAACGTCAGATTGATCTTACTGATTCCAAGACTCTTTCCCTTAAGCTGAACAACTAGATCAATGATGCTGTAAAGGCTGAAGCCGGTCTTTCAGGTGAGGAACTTACTACCGCCCAAGCTGCCACACAGGCTCTTAGAGACCAAAAGACCGAGAATGACGGAAGATTCTCTATCATGGAGGAGGCTGATGCTCAATATAGAGTCGAATAGCTTCAACAAAATGTTGACGACCTTGATGATTATATTCTTACCCTTCAGTAAGACGCCGCATTCCATGCAGAGAATGTCATTTACTTCAGAGAAGTTGCCAATGATGCAGCTGAGTCTGAAGAGACAAGAGCAAATGCAAAAGCAGAGGCCGATTCTAACGAATAGTCATCAATTGACAAGTCATTAGAAGCAAATGCCCTCACATCTTTGAATACCGAGAAGAGAGCTGAGCTTAAGGCGCAATAAGATAGACTTAAGGCTGCTCAAAAGTTCCTTCAGGAAGCCGCTGATCTTGAATCCGCACAAGCACTTGCTAAACAACAAGCTGATTACGACGCATTGAAGACCGCATATGATACCTTCACTGCTACTTACCAAGCACTCCTTGCTCAAGAAACTTCTGGAGATATCGTTGAAGGAACTCCCGAATTCGACACTCTTATTGAGATGGAAAACTAACTCGACGAGAGGAAGAATGAGTACACAAGTGCAAAGGCAATGCTAGATGCTGCTATCAGAGATAGAAATGATAAAGCATGGAACAGAGCTTTCGCTGAATTGGCAGAAGCCCAATATGAACTCGACGTTGCCACCGCAGATGTAGCTTTTGCTTAGAAAGATCTTGATGTTGTGAATGCTGAAATCACTACATTGGAGGCTACATTGACTCAGCAGTAAAAGAATCTCGCAACAACAGAGTCACCAGATAACAGAGCTGCAGTAAACAGCACCTCGAATTTGATCAACTTGAGAAAGATGGAATCTAGTCCAATCATCCAAGAATTTGCAAGAGTTGATGCTATTAAGACAGCTGCTCAAACTGCTAGGGACAATGCCTAAACTGCTATGACCACTGCTTAAGCTGCGAAGGATGCTACTGACAGAAAGTTGGCTGAGGAGAGAAGAGCAAAGATTGCAGAAGATTACAAGAATGCTACCGCACTCAAGGATGCTACTACTGCAGAGCTCAATCAATTCAAGCTCGGATACGCTTCCACAGTTGAAGAATTCGAAGACATTATGATCGAAGATGCAGAAGAGTTCGCTCATTATGAATGGCTAATGGAGAACTACAGAAATGCCGATACCGCATACAACCTAGCTGCCGTTCAAATTCAAGATCAATTGGCAGAAGCCGCCGCCGCTGCTAAGGCTGTTGCAGACAAAGCATTAGCAGATGCCAGAGCTGTTTTGGAAACCGCCAGAGTAGCTGAGATTACCGGTTTCGATGAAAACATTGCTGAGAAGGTAAAAGAAATTGAAGATGCCAATTTCAACAAGACTCTTATTGCTGAATCAATTGAATATGCTGCTGACGATGATGAAAGAAACGAACTTCTCGCTTCTTTGGCTGCCACCAAGATTGAAATCAGAGGCTTGGAATCCGATTTGACAGTACTTGCTATGAACAAGACCACTGCTGAAGATAGACACACCAAGGAGAGAGATGCTGAGAAGCAAGCCGACAAGGCCGCTGCTGAGAAGGCCGAAGCTGACAGAATCTTCAATGAACATGCAGCAGAAGTCGTTGGTGATTACAATGATTATCTGAATGAAAAAGCAAGATTCACTAACTTGATGAACCAAAAACAAAAGGAATTGGATGACTTGGAAGCAGAAGATGATCCCGAAGGACTCAACATGTCCCAAATTGGACTATTGTACGAGTACGTTGATGTCTATAGTCAACAAGTCGATTTCTATAATGGCAAGGTCGCGGATGCTCAAGCCAACTTCGAGAAAGTCAGTGAGCAAAAGAGACTCAGAGAAGAAGCTGAGGCTGCTGTTGCTGCTCAAAAGGCCAAGGAAGAATAGTTCAACGACATGAGAGCCAATGTTGACGCTGCTAAATTCGCTGAAATTGTTCAAGCTGATTTGGTCTATAACCTTTAAGGAGAACTTGATATTCTCTAAGGAGCACTTGATGATGCTCCAGATGGAACTCCTCAAGCTGATCTCGATGAAGCTCAAACAGCAATCGATAATAAGAATACAGAGATTACAGATGCCGAGGCATTCCTCGAAGAATTACAAGAGGAATACAATATGGCATACGCACTCTTCGAAGAAGTCAATGCTGAGAGAAAAGCCATTGAGGATGAGGCTAGAGCTAGAGAGGTTGCCAACCAAAGAAATGAAATCTATCAAGGTGTCTATTCTGATACTACCTGGTTCCCATCAGTCTCTGCTTCTATCGCAGGGCGTGTTGATTATTTCAATGAGTAGGCAGACACGTGGGTCCAAATCGGTAGAGCAACAATTCTTGAAAGTGAATCTTTATTGGAAAATTCCTTCTAAAGATTTGAAGATAATTCACTCAATGGATACTCCACTGACAAGATGCATTACGCAGGCTAAGAAGGTGACGTAATTGACCACTGGGAATCCGACTTCACCGCTCAAATTAGATTTAGTGATGGAGAGGTCTATGATTACCCAATGGAGTCATTCTAACAGCAAGAATAATCTGCACCAAGTGAAGTGCAAGAGAAACTGAGAGCTCTTTCTCAAGCTAATGCTCACGCAGTTGAACTTACTGATGCTATGGCTACTCTCTCATTAGAGATCTTCTAAGGCATTGAAGCTTCCCAGGAAGAAGAAGCAACAAAGGCTGTTTTGAAAGAAGCAAAGAATATGTATCAGTAAAACAAGGACGACATTGCAGATATTACAACAGTCGTCACCGCTTGGGAAACCGAAAAGACTGAATTAGAGACTAAGAAGGCAGCTTCTCAATCATAGAGATAGATTGATAACTACACCGCTTAGATTGCAGAACTCACTACTGCAATCACAGAAGCTAATACCGCCAAGACTGCCCTTCAATCTGATGTCACTGCTTATGAAACCGCAAAGCTCGAGGAAGAAAACGCAGAGGTTAGTGGTGTTCTCGCCCAAAAGTCAGCAAAGGAAACTGCATTGGCTACCGCTCAAACCAATTACGACACAGCGAGAGCAGCATTGGACGAATTGGAAGACGCCATGTTCACAGCATAGGATGCTTATTGGACTGATTTCTACGATTTGGGTGATGCATCCGCCGATACCATCTATGATGAAGCCTGGTATGAGGCTAGAGCTGCTGAAAAAGAAGTTCCTTATGATAGTGCAACTAATAATGGAAATGAATTATGGTCCGCAAAGGAAACAGCTGAGGCAGCTTTGGTCGCAGCCTAACCATAATACGAGCAATTTATGTCACAACGTGATGCTGCTCAAACAGAGCTCGACTACATCTTGCATTTAGAGGAGATCGCTAGTGCTGGAAGTGCTGAGTAAGCCGAAATCAACAGATTGGAAGAGCAATACAACACTTACAATGAGGAACAAGTTGGAGGAATCGAGACAAACCTTACTACACTAAGAGCTAATCTTGCTAACATGTCTGAATCTGACGCTGAATACTCTACAACCTCGGAATAGATTGTTTCATTTGAAGCCCAGTTATCACACTTCTAAGAGAGAGCCGAACAATTCAGATTGGATTGGGTCAGATCAATCGAGAGAAGCCACAGAGCCGAATACAGAGACGAAGTACAAGGCAAGTTGGATGAAGCCTACCTCCAAAGAACATTCTTCGAAGGTGTTATTCATTACTACGAACAGAAAGTTCAATGGTTCGATAATGCTATCTTCCCAGCCATCAACTGGAACAATGAAGGAGATGTTGCATTCGTCGAGGATACGGTCTATCCAGAGCAAAACAGAATTTGGGAGCTCCTTGATTCAATTAGACATCAATTGACTAATGTCAATGAGCAGATCCAGAATCTTGAGTTCGATAAATTCTTGTTCAACTTCAATATGGCCGAAATTGATTCAGCCTGGTTCGAAGGTGATATCGCAAGACAAAGGAAATGGATTGATGATACCTACAGCCATATGGCTTTACTTGATGGAAAGATGAATGAACTCTGGGAAACTGATCCAGATGATGAGACAATTACTTATCTTCCAGTAGAGAGTGAGGCACTCTACGATCAATACTCAGGTGAGTGGAATGATGTCAGAGGATACACTGATGAACTTGAAAGTGTCTACAATGAAGTCTTGGCACACAAGGCAAGAGAGGATGCTGCAGCACTCGCTCTTGATGAATAGAGAAAAGCTGATGCTGCTGCTGAAGCCCTCAGACAACAACTCGAAGATGAGGCAAGAATGATCGATGACAGAAAGAGAAACATGGAATATGCCAATCATGAGATTAAGGAAGCTACTAAGCAAATTACCCAAACCGATAAGGATCTAAATGAAGCAAGACAATATGTTACAACATTGCAAAAGGGTAGAGATAATGAAGAAATCTAATAAGTCAACAAGAGAATCGAAGAATTGGAATAACAGAAAGAATGGTAGACTCAGTGGCTCGAAGACTCAAAGAGGTGGAAAGAAAATCTTGAGCAAGAGGAAAGAGATTACTAACAGTGGAAAGAAGAGGAAGCCGCTAGATTAGTCGAAGAGTAGAAATGGGCTGACGAGGAAAGAATCCACACTCTTGAAGACGAGAAGGAGACTCTTGCTACCCTTGAGGCCGCTAGAGACACAGCCAGAGCCGCCGCTGATGCCTATACCGAGGCTGATGTTGCAGCTTACGACCCAGCAGAGAAAACTAGACTTGAAGCTGCTAAGACCGCCACTAAGAAGGCTGCTAACGCGCAGGCCGAGGCTGTCTCTGCCATTGAGAAGCTTGTCAGAGAGAAGGCCGCGAGGGACGCCGCCGCAGACGCTGCTCTCCTTGAACAGAAGGGTCAAGCTGAGGAAACCGAATAGACTCTCAGAAGTGCCTTCATTGAGGCTCAAATCTCTTGGGAATCAATTAGAATTTCAACAAGTATCGATGAGAATACCAGACAGCAATTCAAACATGACTTTGAAATGGCAAATGATGCATTCTAGGCTAATCAATAGATCCTTAGAGAAGTGAAGAAAATGGAGGCTGAAAGAAAGGCAGTAACTGAAGACTTGAGGGCCATCCATACAGCTAGAGAGTAAGCCTGGGTTGAGGCACAGAATACTTGGGACTCTGACACCAATGAGTACCGAGTTGCAATTGTCACTGCTAACACTGCTCTCACCGCTGCCAACACAAAGTTGGACGATGTCAAGGAGGCAGTTGCAAAATGGAATTTAAGACCTGATATTGCAACAACTGTCGATAATGATGAAGATTCCACTACATATGACATTGTCTATCAAGGCGAAACTCTTACAGGTGTTACTAACGCATAACTCCTTGCATTATGGACCGCTGTAGAGATGGATCCATCAGAAGTTGACACAGCAGTCGGCACCCAAGAAGGAGTCGTCACTGATGCCCAACAGCATCTTGAGAATGAGTAGGGCACTTTGGCAGAATAGACCGTATTTGAGCTTGAAACGAGATTCGATAACCAGCTTTGGACTGCTTATAACTATCTGTGGGGAGCACCAGCTGTCGAAGCGTGTGATGTCCCAGATTGCGACCCACCAGTTGCAGCCGTGGCCGAAATTGTTGGTGCTGAGGGAAGAATGAGAACCGCCGACCAGCAATTCAACGATGGCTAAATTCAGCTTTCTTAGGCACAAAAGGCACTTGCCGAAAACCAAGACCAGTCCAGAGTTGCAGATCTCATTTATGCCGTCTACTTCACTACCGACACTGCTGCAGATCCACCAATCCCAGCTCTCTATGATGACGTGCGAGCCAAGGAGACCAAGAAGTTCAGAGAATAAGCTTACTTCGAAGCCTTGTACCAAGACATCTAAACGCTTGAATTAGCAAGATAAGCTGCTTGGGATGCCAAATTGCAAGCTGAGCTCACCACTGCTCAAGAAAGCTTGGGTCTATTGTAAGTGACATATGACGCTGCTAAGGCAGATCTCGACGCATGGACAGCTACTGAGAGAACATTGAAGTCAACTCTCTCTCAAGTCAACAGAAATACATCTTCCACATAAGATCAAAAAAATACTGCAGCTCAAAACTTGTCAGATCACCAAGATCTTAAGGCTGCTCTTCAAGATACATACGACGAAGCAAAGAGATTAAGAGATGAAGCTCAAAACACAATCGATGTTGCTGCTACAAATAGAGCCACTGAGGCCGCCATCAAAGAGCTTGAGGAAAGAAACAAGGCATTCTATGATCTTGAAGGACAAATGCAAAGCGAGACGGATCAAGTTAATAATCTGACTAATGAATATAATGATTGGATCAACTTGAGAAATCAAAATGCCACTGATGATGAGCTATTTGATGAATTCGACGCCAGAGCCACTGAAACTCTCCAAGTACTCAATGAGACTCAAACCAAACTTGATGCTACCACAGCCAAGTATGACGTTGAGAATGCTCTTAAGACACAAAGAGAGAGTGATTTGCAGACCCAAATGGAGCAACAAGCCTTCGAACAAAGATCTAATGACAGAGAGCAATGGTTCAACGATCTGTCAAGAGATGCAGAGACTGCACAAACTGATCTCACAAATAACGGGACTGAAATTACAAACACTACTCAAGCTATGTCAGACTACCTTGCTGGATCAACTGTTGATGATCCTAAGGAAGAAACTGACTAAGATTACATTGACTTGCAAACCGAATTGGACGCTGCTGAGGGTAGAACCGCTGATTTGTAATCCCATCTCGCAAACATTCAAGGCTGGATGATGAATGCTCAAATCATGCAAGCTTACGATTCTCAATGGGTCAAGAAGAATGCTGAGTATGCCGCATATGTCAGCTGGCAAACTGGTCTTGAGTTGCTTGCAAGCAGCACAGAAGATCTCGCTGATAAGCAAGCTGGACAGCATGAGATGCAGAAACAACTCGATGCTGCAAAGGAAGCCTTGAGACTCTCAGTCGACAGATATGATTTCGATGTCAACAAGGAAGAGAAGGATAGAGTTCAGGGATTGTATGATGAATACATGACCAGTCTCTCAAGTCTTAGAGAAACCACCAATCATCTCAACGGTGATCAAGGTATTGCCTTCTTGCAATCAGAGTACGAGAGACTCAGAGACGAAAGACAGACTGAAGCCAATGAGATCTATGAAGCCTCCGGCCAAACAGTTGAGCTTCCACCATTCGATGCCACCACTTCAGAGTGGGGACCAGAGTGGGTTGAGCCACCAGAGCTCGCTACCGCCGCCGTTGTCGCCGATGATACCACCACCACTGACGACTCAGCCGCTACCACCACTGATGGCTCAACCACCACCACTGATGACTCAGCCGCCACCACCACTGATGACTCAGCCGCCACCACCACTGATGACACCACCACTGACACCTCAGGATCAGGAGGACTCTGATGAGTGAAACTTATAAGTGAAGGAGAATCATCTCCATTATAATCACATTAATAAACAAACAAATGAATAAACAAATAATTTTCATCTACA
>Ga0115104_10811250_pt1 | contig 18416 bp, 18 predicted proteins | sample CN18umnscriptome_2_FD_89649 | JGI IMG/M metagenome (GOLD analysis project Ga0115104, IMG submission 89649) | Marine eukaryotic communities from Pacific Ocean to study complex ecological interactions - CN13ID_70_C50_10m_0.8um Metatranscriptome... | ecosystem: Environmental > Aquatic > Marine >...
CATGACCGCAGTCAGTCTAAATATTACCTATTAATACCCCATAGTTATTTCTATCCAGTATTCAGTACAAATATGTGGCTCCGGTATATCTTACAATATATCAATAGTGTTACATACTATCCTTTATAGCTGGACGTATTTCATTCCAATTATGTTTTTTTACTAAATGTTTATTAGATAATGTTATTTTGTTTAACATAATATTAAAGGAGGTTTTTATAAATTTATGCCAGAGATAATAATAAATGGCCCAGAAGGCCGTATAGAAGCTAGGTATCATCATAGTTCTCAACCAAATGCCCCTATAGCTTTGATATTGCACCCCCACCCTGAATACGGTGGATCCATGAATAATAAAGTTTCATACGCTTTGTTTAGAACATTTTCAGATATAGGATTTAATACATTGAGATTTAATTTCAGGGGCGTAGGAAAATCAGAGGGTCGTTTTGGCAATGGAGAAGGAGAATTGGCTGATGCTGCTTCTGTGTTGGACTGGTTGCAATCCTATAGCCCGGGTGCATCTAGCTGTTGGGTAGCAGGATTTTCTTTCGGATCTTGGATAGGAATGCAGTTATTGATGAGACGTCCTGAGATAGAAGGTTTTGTTGCCGTCAGTCCCCCTGCAAATATTTATGATTTCAGTTTTCTGGCTCCGTGCCCTGTATCTGGACTAATAACACAGGGTGATAAAGATAATATAGTGACCAAGTTTTCTGTAGATAGTCTCCATAAAAAGCTATCATCGCAGAAAAACATTGATATCAAGTATCATGTTATGCCTGGAGCTGATCATTTTTATAAAGGTCAACTGAGTGCTTTGATGAGCTATGTGAAAGAGTATTTAAGTCTAAGAACAGGCAAGTTGATAAAGAATTCAGATGCAGTTTTGTCCTTGAGGAAGAATACCAAGTTTTAACTATCTATATAGCAGCTGTTATCAGTATTCCTATAATTACTTATAAAAGAAACCGTATTTGGGTGCGTAAAAATTCAGTACCATTCCTATTACCATCCAGAATATGAAACTTGCTAGTGTTGTTATTAAAAATTTGCTTTTTAGATTTGATAGATTTAAAAATTCCCATTTTTTTGAAAAATAATAATTCTTATTTAGTGGTAATACTACGAACAGTAGCGTCCACCACAAGATAAAATAAACAAATATTCCCGAAAATACATCAATTTTCATAGTTGTGCTCTAGTGAATAATAGGAGATAGAACGCATCATAGTTTATAATATTACTATACTAAAGCAATTTATATTATTTTTTTATTAAAAACACATGTAGATTTTGACACGGCGATTTTCCTATGATGTTTAACGCATAATGTTTAATAGTATTGTTTAAGTACAATTTTATAGAATCCACCTTCTTATTTGATTGTAAAAATAGTTTTAATAACTCGTCTTCTATAGTGGTAGTTATGATGCTTTTTATTCTAAAAATATGTTTTTTATGTACAAAGCCGTAACAAGTTATTTGAGGCTTATGAATTAAATGCAAGTTCTGATTTACTATAATAGTAACAGAAATAAAACCAGATTCCTTCAACGAATTCCTCTCTTGTAAGTGAGAGCTGTCTACGGATACTAGCTCTTTTCCATCCAATCCTAGCCTAGTAGTATCAATAATATTAGTTATTTTAGGTTTTGTATTCTTTAATAATTCTATTATGAAACCATTATTTGGTACTATAGTGTGTTTTATTCCTAATATGGAAGCAAGTTTTGCCTGGACATTCATATGTATCAGTTCTCCGTGAACTGGTATTAGTATCTCCGGTCTTGTCCATTTATACATATCTCTTAGATCTTCTTGCGAGGGATGTCCTGACACATGGGTGAAGTCTGATTCATTAGTAATAATATTAATATTTTGCTTTTTAAATCGCAGGTGTAATGTTCGTATTCTATCCTCATTTCCTGGTATGACACGTGATGAAAAAATAACTGTGTCCCCCGAACTCAAAAATATTTTCTTATACTCTTTTCTACTTATGCGAGAAAGTGAAGATTCTATCTCACCTTGAGACCCTGTACACAGTAGTAGAACTTTACTTCTTGGCGCCTTCATTATTTCGCTTGTCTTCATAAGAAATGCAAAATGCTTTAGATAACCAGTACTCTTAGCTATTTCGTATATATTCCATAAGGAAAATCCCAATATACCTACTTTACGGTTTGTCGCTTTAGCTATATTTATAATCGTATACAGTCGTACAACATTACTAGAGAAACATGAGATTATAACTCGGTTTTTTTGGCCGGATATTATCTTGAATAATGACTTACTAACATCGAACTCTGAACCAGAATGTCCTTGGAGAGTGGCGTTAGTAGAATCACATACAAGAGCAAGTACCCCCGATCGACCCAGATCTTTCAACCTGTTTTTATTGTATATATCTCCTAACAAAGGTATTTTGTCTAATTTCCAATCTCCCGTATGGACTATGTTTCCTGCAACTGTTTTAACTATTACTGCGCTAGTTTCTGGTATCGAATGTGTCAAGTTAACGTATTCTATGGAGAAAGGTAGTATATTGAAGCTACCACTCAGTGGTATGGTTTTTATTTCAACCTGATTTAACAGGCCTGATGACTTTAATTTTTTTTTAACCATTTCTATAGTAAATGGTGTTGCATATATGGGACACATTAGTTTAGGCCATAATAAGCATATGGCTCCTATATGATCTTCGTGTGCATGAGTTAGCACTAGTCCAATTAATTTCGTACGTCTTTTTACTATAAAGTCTGGGTCAGGGGTAATAATTTTTATTCCCAAGTTTTGCGAAAATGAGACTCCGCAGTCTATCATCAACCACTTATTTGAATACTTGTAAAGATTAAGGTTCATCCCTATTTCTCCAGATCCACCTAAAGGTAAAAATTTTAATGACATGGCTTTATTGATGAACATTATGATCCTTTTTATTTTTACTTATCAAACTTAGAGAATTAAGCACATATGTTACTATTTATAGCATAACCGGGTCTTGTATAGATATTACTGGAAAGACTACGGTATACTTGTGTGAAGTTGCAAAAATGATGTTGTCAAATCAGTCTTTTATATTGGTCTTTTATTTCTTACTTTATTGCTCAATTGCAATTGTTTATCATTTTTGTATTCTCACTTTTTAGTTTATGCATTTTATATTTATTTAATAATATATCTAGCCATTTAAATAATAATTTTTGATAATTAATATCAAACATACTTTTGGCGTTTAGATATGCGGAGGGGGCTGCAATTTCAGGATTGTGGTCTATATTGATACCGATTCCTATTATGGACCATTTTTTTTTATGACTTGTTACAGAGTGCAGCTCTTCTACCAATATTCCTCCCACCTTTAAATCATAAAAAAAAATATCATTTGGCCACTTTAGCTTTATTGAATTGCTTGACAATCCATATTTTAGAGACTCGACTACGCTCGTTCCCGATAAGAGAGCTAGTTGGTTGTATTGGTCGTTATTATATGTTTGCAATATTAACGATACATGGAGGTTACCTGTAGCGGAAAACCAGCTGTTACCTTGTCTTCCCCTACCTAAAGTTTGATAATTAGAACAGATTAGATCACCTGTTGCAGCAATACCAAGTTGTATCCTTCGTTTAGCTTCTTCCATAGTAGAGTCTATAAAGTTATATTTTCTTATATTGTAAAAATTAAAAATCACTACTAATATTTCTGTCTTATCCCGCTTAGGACATACATCTTATATACGATGTGATGGCTAATTCACTACAATCTATTATTAGTTTTGGATATATTATAAACAGTAAAGTTATGGTCGCTGAGCTCACTAGAGCGACTACCATGTTTACCTTATAAAAATTATTGCTTTTTTTCCAGTAATATTCTCCTATACCTACGGGGTCAAAATAAATTATTTTTACTATGCGTAGATAGTACACAGCGCTTACTACACTGAAAAAGGCAGCAACTAACATTAAGTAATACATTTTTGCTTCAGCGGCTGCTGAGAAAACAGACAACTTGACAAAGAAGCCTCCGAACGGTGGTATTCCAGCCATTGAGAACATTATTATGGAGAACATGAGAGCTTTGATGGGGTGAGATTTAGAAAGACCAGATAGGTGCTTTATTTCTTCTAAGTACTTATTATTAAATGTCCAACCTAGTATAAATGAAAAAACTCCTATCACAGTAATAATATACACTATTATGTACATGAATGCAGATTGCATCCCCGTTATGCTTCCGGACGATATACCCATCAATATATATCCCATGTGGGATATCGTACTATAGGCAAGCAGCCTACGCAACCTAACCTGGTACAACGCTCCTATAGAACCCCATATTATAGACGCGCCTGCTAAAAACTGGAATATTATATTCCAGTTATTCATAAGTGCTTCAAAGGGTCCTGTAATTAATCTTATCAAGATTGTGATTGCGGCTAGTTTTGGTACTGTGGATATAAATGCAGTTACTGGTACGGAACTTCCCTCATAAACATCAGGTGCCCACATATGCATTGGTACAACAGCTAATTTAAAACATATACCAATGATTATAAGCATTCCCCCGATATTTAGTGATAGCGGTATATAGTCTATACTTATAAACTTTAACTCTTCAGATATCCCATTAAAATTAAGCGTGCCTGTGAATCCATATACAAAGCTCATGCCGTACAGTATGAATATGGAAGACAGAGCTCCTAATACGAAGTACTTCAAAGCGGCTTCACCAGATTTGTACTTGTGTCTTTGATATGCTACCAATACATACAAAGCAAGGCTTTGTAGTTCTATTCCTAAATAAAATAGTAAGAAGTGATTTGAAGATACAACAACCATCATTCCTAATATGCTAAGTAGGAAAATCACTGGAAATTCAAACGAGCGTACATTGTCCTGTACCATGAATGGTAACGATATTATCATTATTAACAGTGATGATACCAAGATTATTTGTTTAGAATATTGAGTTAAATAGTCAATATAATAAAAATCGTTATAAGAGTAAGAACTTTGTTTAAAATTTAGCGCAGAATAGAAACATAGAGCTATTATTCCTACAACTAAAGCGAAAGTGACTTTCAAACTGTAATTTTTATTAACGAATACTCCTACAAGTAGTAAAAATAAAGTACCAAAAAACAAGAATATTTCGGGAGATCCTGAAAAGTATTCTAAATGATAATTATCCAGCATTGATTCCTCCAATGTCATTTTGGTAATTTATGGAAATGAGGGCCTTTTTTATTGGTAAAATCAGTTCTAATACAGGCTTTTCAGTGAGATCTAATATTACGTTAGGGAATATTCCTAGTATTAGGACTAATATCAATAGAGGTACTAGTGTACATCTTTCCCTCAAGGTTAAGTCTTTAAGGCTTTGTATGCTTTTATGGGTTATTTCGCCAAAGACAACTCTTTTGTATAACCAAAGCATGTAAGCAGCTCCAAGTATCAGAGAGCTTCCTGCTAGTAGAGCTAACCATGGTGAATATCCGAAAGCAGATATAAGAACTAATATTTCTCCTACAAATCCGCTGGTGCCAGGCAAACCCACAGAGGCTAGCATGAATACCATGAAAGAGAACGAGTAGAACGGCATCACATTTACTACTCCGCCGTAAGATTTTATCTCTCTCGTATGCATTCTGTCGTATATTAGTCCAACACAGAGGAACAAAGCTGCTGAGACCAATCCGTGGCTTATCATCTGCATAACTGCTCCTTGTACTCCTTGTATTTTAAATGTAAATAGTCCTAAAGTAACAAAGCCCATGTGTGCTACAGAAGAGTATGCTATTAGCTTTTTCATATCTGTTTGCACAAGTGCTACTAAAGAAGTGTAAATAATAGCAATAATGCTTAACGTAAAGACGAATGGCGCAAAGAATATTGAAGCTTCTGGAAATAGTGGAAGAGAGAAACGTATTAGCCCGTACCCTCCCATTTTAAGTAGTATCCCTGCTAGCATAACAGAACCAGCGGTTGGAGCCTCAACGTGAGCATCAGGAAGCCATGTATGGACAGGCCACATTGGAACTTTAACTGCAAATGCTGTAAAGAAAGCCAGCCATAACCATATCTGTGTTTCTTTGCTAAAATTGACAGACATCAATGCGCTTAAATCTGTAGACCCAACATTCCAGAATATCACTAGAATGGCTATCAGCATCAACAGTGATCCTGCTAAGGTGTAGAGGAAAAACTTGAAAGAAGCATATATTCTTCGTTTTCCCCCCCAAATACCTATTATTAGGAACATCGGTATCAGTACAGATTCGAAGAATATATAGAAGAGAATAATATCTAGAGATGAGAACATTCCTATAAGCAGGCTTTCTAACACGAGAAAAGATATCATGTACTCTGTAATGCGTTTTTTAATACTGTTGAAAGATGCAAGTATAGAAATGGATATTAGGAAAGTGGTTAATACAACAAACGGAAGTGAGAGTCCATCTAATCCTACGTGGTAGCTTATTCCCCAGTTAGGTATCCATAATTTATGTTCTTCAAATTGGTACCCCACATTATTCGTCTCAAAATTACACCAAAATAATATAGAATATGCAAAGGTAATGAGTGATACACCTAAAGCAACAAGCTTTGTATGTGCCTCATTTTTCGTTTTAAAAGTACATAGGAGAGCAGATCCTATAATCGGTAGTAAAATCAACCACGATATCGAAAGAAAACTATTAATCACCAGTTAGCTCCTTTGTTAGATAGAAGTGTCACAATTAAGAATAAACAAAAAAGTACAACCCCCATAACCATAGATAATGCATAATGATAAATATAGCCTGATTGGGTTTTAACAAGACGCTCTGAAAAATTAGAGATAGTTTTCGAAATACCGTCAGGACCCAATCGATCTATGGTATTTACATCTCCTTTTCTCCATAAAAAAGATCCTAATTTTAGAGAATTATCAACAAATATTTTTTGATATATTTCATCGAAGTACCACTTGTTAAACAGGAACAGGTAAACATTAGGAAGTAATTTTGACAGTCTGTTGGGTAGGTGTGTTTTTCTGCTGTAGAATATGTAGGCTATCACTATTCCAGAGATACTTACAAATAATGGTAGATATATTACCCATGAAGGTGGGTGAGAGTTGTGATGCGCCAGCACTATGCTCCCATGCCAGAAATTATTATCATTGTTCAAAAAAAGCTCATGGCCTAAAAACCCGGAGAATATAGCTCCTGCAGACAATAGTACTAGAGGTATTGTCATCATTATTGATGGTGCATGGATATTATTAAAGACAGACGCATCGGATCGATTTTTACCATGGAAAGTCATGAATATTAGCCTCCAAGAATAAAAAGCTGTTAGCCCTGCAGCAATAACCCCTATAATATATGCATGTTGTCCAGAAACATGACCAGATATCCACGATGACTCTAATATTGCATCTTTAGAATAATATCCGGCAAAAAAAGGAATCCCTGATAATGCCAAGCTCCCTATCCAAGTCATTGCGTATACAGATGGTATTTTTTTCCATATTCCTCCCATCTTACGCATATCTTGCTCATCAGATAGGCTATGTATTATAGCACCTGCTCCTAGAAATAATAATGCTTTAAAAAATGCATGGGTGAATAGGTGAAACATAGCTGCGTTATATGCTCCTACACCTGTGGCAAAAAACATATATCCTAACTGGCTGCATGTAGAGTACGCTATAACTCTTTTTATGTCGTTTTGGGTCAAAGCTATTGTTCCAGCAAATAGAGCTGTCACAGCTCCTACATATGTAATAAGTTGGCTGGTATAAGGTGCTAACTCATATACGGGTGATAATCTGACAACCAAAAACACTCCAGCAGTGACCATAGTTGCAGCATGTATAAGAGCTGATACTGGAGTTGGTCCCTCCATTGCATCTGGTAGCCACGTGTGAAGTATTATTTGTGCAGATTTACCCATCGCTCCTATAAATAGTAATAAAGATATTAGCTCTATAACGTCCCACTTTACTCCAAAGGCCACTTGATATAGCCCGGACATTGTTTCCACACGACTATTTATATCGTTTATATCTAACGTATTGAAAGTAAGGAATAGGCACCCTAGTCCTACTACAAAAGACAAGTCTGCCACTCGGTTGACTAGAAAAGCTTTCATAGATGCCTGGTTTGCTGATTCTTTTTTAAACCAAAACCCTATCAAAAGGTATGAACACACTCCCACGCCTTCCCAGCCAAAAAATAGCTGCAGCATGTTCTCTGCTGTCACTAGCATTAACATCATGAAGGTGAACAAGCTTAAATAGCTCATAAATCTTTGTTGTGAAGGATCATGGTGCATGTAGGATGTGGAGTATAAATGAACTAGAGACGATACGCTTGTTACCACAACCAACATTATCGAACTCAATGTGTCGACTTTTAATGACCAATAGACCTCTAATTGACCTACCTTGATCCAGGGAGATATCTCACAGACATACATAGACAAATCGTTATTAATAAGGCCAACAAATATATTCCATGATAGGAAAGCGCTTACAAACATCAGAGAGACAGTTACTAAATGTGTTAATTTAACACCCATTTTTTTACCCAGGAATCCTGCCATGACAGACCCCAGTAATGGTAAAAAAACAACTAAGTATATAGACATGATTTGTATTGTTAACCTCGCAAACTAGAAATATTCTTGATTTCGATGGTTCCTCTATTGCGGTAATATATTACCAAAATAGCTAAACCTATTGCCGCTTCTGCTGCAGCAACTGCTAGTATAAATAAGACTGTTACTTGTCCTAGTAAGTCGTTAAGATGAGCAGAGAATGCTATGAAGTTAATATTTACCGAAAGTAATATTAATTCTATAGACATTAGGATGCTGATGATATTTTTTCTAGCTACTATTACTCCAAATATTCCTATGGAAAATAGTATAGATGAAACTATCAGATAATCTGTGACTGTGATCGTAATTAAAGAGTGCATTAGACGTCTACTCCTTTACCTATATCAACTTTGTTAATGCGTAGGGTGTCGTCTTTTGTTCTAGAGATTTGTTCTGTAACATCTTGTCGGACGACATTACTTTTCTGGCTATGCAGAGTGAGTGATATGGCGCCTATCATTGCAAGAAGTAGTATCATTCCACCTATTTGAAACATATAGAAGTAATCCGTATATATAAGAAGGCCCAGTGACTCAGTATTGTTACCGCCTAGATGAGGATATTTAACATACTCGGATGCTATCTGAGATGATTTGCATAAGAAAGAAAGAACGAGTAACTCCCCAAAAATAAATATGGTTGCTATCCAGTTCAGAGGTACTGTACGTAGGAAGTTTTTAGTAACTCTATGCATGCTAATGTTAAGAACTTTAGAAGCAAAGATTTTAGTAATTATTATACTAATAGCAAGAGTTGTCACTGCGTGGATCTCATGTGAGGTCAATATAAACTCAGTCCAATTTGGTAGGTAGGACAAAAAAGCTGATAGTCCTTCTTTAAATTGTGTATTGATATAACTTGTTAGGCCTAGAGAGGCATAATTTATAACTATTACTGTAGATACAAATAGTAGCAATTGGAATGAGCTTTTAAAAAAAGACGTCCATTGAGGAGTGTTTCCGTAGTTTGTAGATACTACATTGCCCCCCAACATCATCACAACAAACAGGAATAGTACTGCTACTGCTCCGACGTAAACCAAGACTAAAATCATCGCTAAAAATTCTGCTCCCGTTAGGATAAATAACCCCGCTGCGTTGAAGAAAGCAAATATAAGAAAAAACACGGAATGAACAGGATTTCTTGAAGATACCACAAAAAAGGCAGATGTTAAGAGAGAGAATGAAAAGATATAAAAAGCTAAAGCGGCTAGTTCCATTACAAATATATTCCCTTCATATATTTATTATTACATGATTCATTTTAATATAGATAACTTTATAAAGTTTTATAATAAAGCGTTTCTTTATTTCTTAGAAATTCTTTCTTTTAACGCAGTCTCCCAACGGTCACCATTATCTAATAGTTTTTCTTTAGAATAAAGTAGATCTTTGTGTCTAGTTATAGAGAATTCGTAGTTAGGACCTTCTACTATTGCGTCTACGGGGCATGCTTCTTCGCACAGACCGCAGTAAATACATTTAGTCATGTCTATATCATAACGTGTTGTTCTTCTAGATCCGTCTTCTTGTCTAGGTCCTGCTTCTATAGTTATCGCTTGTGCGGGACATACCGCTTCACATAATTTACAAGCTATACATCTTTCTTCCCCATTAGGGTAGCGCCTCAGAGCGTGCTCTCCCCTAAAACGTGGGCTCAATGGTGCTTTTTCATTAGGGTATTTTATAGTTACTTTGCGTTTGAAGAAATACTTTAGTGTTAAAATCATTCCTTTAACGATGTCAATTAAAAAGAAAGTATGAATCACGCGTTGTAGAGTAGTTCTCACTATTCAAATCTCCTAAACAAATCTTCGAAATTAGAGTAAGGTGCATATTCAAAAGTAACTAAAAATGTTGCTGTTGCCACTACCCATACTAGTGTGAATGGCAAAAATAGTTTCCATCCTATACGCATTAGTTGATCGTAACGGTACCTAGGCAATGTGGCCCTTACCCATATAAACACAAATAGAAACAGCGACGTTTTTAGCCCCATCCATATAAATCCTGGTATCATGTGAAATATTTCAAAATCAAATGGTGGTAGCCAGCCTCCAAGGAAAAGTATTGCGCCAATAACACTCATGAGTATCATATTTGCATATTCTCCTAAAAAGAACATACCAAAGCTCATTGAAGAGTATTCTACGTTATAACCGGATACTAACTCCGCTTCTGCTTCTGGTAAATCGAAAGGAGCTCGGTTGGTTTCTGCAAGAGCTGAAATGAAAAACACTATCAGCATTGGAAACATAGTTACACAAAACCATGTATCTTTTTGATAGTTAACTATATCTGTTAAATTTAGAGACCCAACACATAGCAAGACACTCAAAAATACAAAGCCTATGGATACCTCGTAGGAAATCATTTGGGCAGCTGACCTCATGGCGCCTAAGAATGCGTACTTAGAGTTGCTGGACCACCCAGCCATAATTATTCCGTATACTCCTAAGGACGACACTGCGAATATGTATAATATTCCAACATTCAGGTCAGATAAAGCCCAACCCTCATCGAAAGGTATTACAGCCCATGCCATCAGGCTTAGAGAGAATGTTACTATAGGCGCAGCAATAAATATAACCCAGTTTGACCTTTCCGGTAATATTGTCTCTTTATTTAGAAGTTTTACAGCATCTGCTATAGGTTGTAATAGTCCGAACCACCCGACCACAGACGGTCCCTTGCGCAACTGCATTGCACCGATTATTTTTCTTTCTGCGTAGATCATGTATGCAACACTTACAAGAAGTGGAGCTAGTATAAATCCTATATGAATTAATATATGGATAACAGGTAATATGTAATTAACCCATAATAAATCGATCATTAATATTACTCCTTATCTATATTAATATTAGATAGCCATCCTCCGGCCTTAGCACATCTAAGCATCGTTTGTGAGTTGCGAGATATGACATTGTCCAGGAAAAAGTTTCCTCTCCATGAAGGAAAATCCGAAGATTCCATGAAGGAGTTTTCTTTTGTGGTTCCTTCAAATTGGCTTTCTAAAACTATATCTGAGTAGTTGAATATAGGATTTATCGTGGTCATCTTTTTTCGTATATCACCTAAAGATTTCGGAAGATCATCTACTGATAGTTGTTTGCAAATCTCAAGAACTATTTTCCAATCGTCTAAAGACTCACCTGGAGAGTTGACTGCTTTGCGTGTGTGCTGAACCCTTCCTTCTGTGTTTACGTACGTTGAATTTTTCTCCGTGTACGCGAGCCCGGGTAGAACAACATCCGCCACGCTAGCGCCGTTGTCTCCGTGATGACCTATATATACAGTAAAAGGACTATCATTTGTCCGTTTTAGTTCTAGATTATCTGCTCCAAGAAGTATGAGTGCTTTTATTTTTTTTGCAGAAGTCATTTCGTAGCCTTTTAGGCCACTATTAGAGACAATGCCCAAGTCTATTGCTCCGACCCTGGAAGCAGCATTGTGTAGAATGTTAAATCCATTCCATCCATTTTTTACCAGTGAGAATTTCTTGGATATTTCCTGAGCTAGATCTAGTATGTATTTTCCGCTTTCATGAGATAGAGCCTCTTCAGACAATATTATCATGGGCTTTTCACTTTTTCGTAGAACGTTTGAGAAAGGATGGTTGCCCGTTTTTATATCATATAGGGCCTTGATAGAAGATCCTAGGTCTTCATAAGAAAATGTAGGTTTTCTGTGGTCTGCTATTGCGCCGCCTATTCTCGCAGAAGTGAATCCTCCTCTTAGGTATCTCTTTCTCAATCTAGCATTAATAAGTGGAGCATCATAACGAATATTACCTCCAATAATTAAGCAGGAGTCTGCCTCTTCTATTCCAGCAATTGAGGTATTAAAGAGATACGACCCTCTACTCTCTGTACCTATATGTAATCTGGTTTGTCTGCAATCTATGTTATCAGATCCAATATGCTTGAATAAATGCTTGAGCATTGTTATAGATTCACAGTCCGTCAGGTCCCCAACAACTCCACCTATATTATCCCCTTTTAAGGATCCCAGCTTATCTTTTATCACGGATAAGGATATGTCCCATGAGGATGGTTCTAACAGACCTTCATTATTCCTTACGTATGGTTTGTCTATTCTTTGTGAGGAAAGACCATCGCATGAAAAACGAGTTTTATCAGATATCCATTCCTCGTTTATCTCTTCATTTAGCCTGGGCAATGTTCTTAAGACTTTCATCCCACGGGAGTCTAGCCTTATAGAGCTACCCACTGCATCCATGACATCTATTGATTCTGTTTTTTTTAGTTCCCACGATCTGGCTGAAAAGGCATATGGTTTAGACGTCAATGCACCAACCGGGCATAGATCTATCACATTGCCAGACATCTCAGAGTCTAGGAGACTTTCAAAATACGTTGTTATTTCAGCATGCTCACCTCTATTTACAAGTCCCATTTCTTGTGATCCGCATACGTCGTGGGCAAATCGGACGCACCTAGTGCAGTGAATGCACCTGTTCATGGATGTTGCTATCAAAGGACCCATGTTTTTATCTTTTACTGCCCTCTTGTTCTCAAAAAACCTGGAGTTGCTAGATCCGTAAGACATAGTTATATCTTGTAAGTCACACTCTCCACCTTGGTCACATATAGGACAGTCCAACGGGTGATTTATCAATAAAAATTCCAGAGCTCCTTTACGAGCCTCTTGAACCAATTTTGAATTAGTATTTATCACCATGTTTTCAGCGACCGGCATTGCGCAGCTTGCAACCGGCTTAGGAGCCCCTTTGACTTCTACTAAACACATGCGACAATTACCGGCTATAGATAACCTCGAATGGTAACAAAAAACAGGAATCTCAACATTAGCTTGTTCGGCAGCTTGTAGAATGGTGCAACCGTCTGGTACAACCAAAGGTTGATCGTTAATATGAATATTGGCCATAAAATTCCTTTCAAAGATGTTTACTTTTCTAAACGAGATTCAATCTCAGACCTAAAATGTCGAATTAAACCTTGTACAGGCCAAGCAGCTGCGTCTCCTAAAGCGCATATAGTATGTCCCTCAATTCTTTTAGTTATATTTTCTAAAAGATCTATTTCAGAGGATTTACCTTTACCTTCAACAAATCTGGTCAGTATTCTCCACATCCAACCAGTACCCTCACGACAAGGCGAGCATTGTCCACAGCTTTCATGCATGTAGAAATGAGATAGATTAGCTATAGCATCAACTACATCTGTTGTTTTATCCATAACAATAATAGAGGCTGTTCCTAGACCACTTTTAACAGACTGAAGGCTCTCGTAGTCCATATTAATATATTCGCATATGTCTTTAGGCAATAAGGGTACTGAGGATCCACCGGGTATTACTGCCAATAAGTTATCCCATCCGCCTCTTACTCCACCTGCATATTTTTCGATTAGGGTTTTTAAAGGAATCCCCAACTCTTCTTCTATATTACATGGATTGTTTACATGTCCTGATATGGAGAATATTTTAGTTCCCTTGCTTTTTTCTGTGCCTAATGAAGAGAACCATTCCCCGCTTTTTCTGAGTATCGTAGGAACTGAGGCTATAGTTTCAACATTATTGATCGTAGTGGGGCATCCATATAAGCCGACACCAGCAGGGAACGGAGGTTTTAATCGCGGCATACCCCTACGTCCTTCCAGGCTCTCTAGTTGTGCTGTTTCTTCTCCGCAAATGTATGCTCCTGCTCCTCGGTGTACAAAAACATCAAAGTTCCAAGAGCTCCCAGCAGCGTTTTTACCTAACAGGCCATCGTTGTAAGCTTCTTTTATTGCTTCTTCAAGTATCTCTGCTTCTTTAACAAATTCACCTCGCACGTATATGTAACAAACCTCAGCACCCATAGCAAAACTAGCTAGTAATGCTCCTTCTATCAATTTGTGAGGCTCAAATCTCATTATATCTCTATCTTTGCATGCGCCAGGTTCACTTTCATCAGCGTTTATTACCAGATAGTGAGGTAATAGGTTGGTTTTTGGCATGAAAGACCATTTAAGGCCTGTAGGAAAACCAGCTCCACCACGCCCTCTGAGTCCAGAAGTTTTTACCTCTTTTATTACCCAGTCTCTACCTTTTGAAATAAAGGATGCTGTATTTTTCCAATCATCACGGCTCTTAGCAGCATCTAATTTCCAACTGCTTGATCCTTCTAAGTTTTTGAAGATACGGTTTTGATTACTAAGCATCAATCTTTTTGTCCTTTTAATATCAGTAATATTATTTATTAAACCCAGAGGATTTGTTAGAGTTATTGGTAGAATAATCAGGAACAAAGTCTGCAACTATCTGGTCTAGAACTTTTTCAAGAGAGCGTCCGTCTAAGTTTTCATAATAATCATCATTTATTTGTACAACTGGTGCATTTCTGCAAGCTCCCAAACACTCTACTTCTTGTATTGTGAAAAGTCCATTAGATGAGGTTTCGTTCAAGTTAATATCGAATTTCTTTTTGCACAATTCGGTTAACTGACCAGCACCATTCAACCAACATGAGGCTGTCCTACATATCTGTACGACATGCTTACCAACAGAAGATAGGTGAAACATTGTGTAAAATGATGCCACTTCGTAAACGCGCATTGGATGCACATTTAAGATTACGGCGACGTGTTCCATTGCATCTTTCGATAGCCATCCCCCGTTTTGTTTTTGTGCTAGATGTAGTAATGGTAGCACAGCGCTTATTTTCCATCCCTCAGGGTATCTAGACAAAATGCTTTCTGCTGTTTCCCTGTTCGCTGTGTTGAAAGAGAATTTACTGTTATCGTCACAAGATTTTGAATCTATCGTTTTCATCTATCTATTTCTCCAAAAACAACATCAACAGAAGCTAGTACGGCTACGGCATCTGCTAACATATGATTCTTCGCCATTTTTTCAAATGCTTGTAGGAAGGCGTAGCAAGGTGCTCTGAATTTACATCTGTAAGGCTTGTTAGTACCGTCCGATACTAAGTAGACAGCAAATTCGCCTTTAGGGGCTTCAACTGCTGCATACACCTCTCCTTTAGGGACACTATAGCCTTCTGTATGTAACTTAAAATGGTGTATCAGAGCCTCCATGGAAGACTTCATCTCTTCTCTTTTTGGAGGAGATATTTTCATGTCTTCTACCATTACTGGTCCATCTTCTATCTTTTGCAGACATTGCTTTATTATAGAGTTAGATTGTCTCATTTCTTCCATTCTTACAAGATATCTGTCGTAACAATCACCATATTTTCCTGTGGGAATATCGAATTCTATTTCAGAGTATGTTTCATAGGGTTGTGACTTACGTAAGTCCCATGGAACTCCAGATGCTCTCAGAGGAGGCCCTGTAAACCCCCAGTCTAGGCATTCACTGACAGACATAACGCCTACATCAACAGTTCTTTGTTTAAATATTCTATTATCAGTTAATAGTGTCTCCATATCGTCCACTACTTTAGGAAAGCTGTCAGTAAATAAGCCTATATCGTCTAGCAACTCTTGATCTATGTCTTGTGATACACCTCCTGGTCTAAAATAGTTTGCATGGAGTCTCGATCCTGATGCTCTCTCATAGAACTCCATTAGTTTTTCTCTTTCCTCAAACCCCCAAAGTAGAGGAGTCATGGCGCCCACATCGAATGCATATGTTGTTATATTTAGAAGATGGTTTAGTATACGACTTATTTCACAGTACATAACTCTAATAAATTGGGCTCTCCTAGGTGCTTGTATATTTAAAAGCTTCTCTACAGCTAAAGCAAAAGCATGCTCTTGTGACATAGGAGATACATAGTCCAGCCTGTCTAAGTAGGGAAGGGCTTGCAAATAGGTTTTACCTTCTATTAACTTTTCAGTTCCCCTGTGCAGTAATCCTATATGAGGATCGGCTCTCTCAACTACTTCTCCATCCATCTCTAAAACTAGTCTTAGCACGCCATGCGCAGCAGGGTGCTGTGGACCAAAGTTTATAGTACATTCGTTATTCTTATCGCTTTTTATTTTATTTTTAAAAAGTTTAAAGGGATTATTACTTCTCTCCTGATCAGCCCCTTTAGGATTAAAAGTATTTGGTATAACAGACATAAGTTTTTTTTAATCTCCCTAAAAAATATATCAATCTGACTTTTCATCACCTGGTAGTGAAGATCTCTGGAAGCCTTCCCATGGACTCAAAAAATCAAAATTCCTATAAGCTTGAGGTAGTTTTACAGGACCATAAACTATCTCCTTCTTGTCCTCGTCATATCTGGGTTCAACATAACCTGACAAAGGGAAGTCTTTTCTTAGGGGGTGACCTTCGAAACCATAATCTGTAAGAAGACGGCGCAGGTCAGAATGTCCTTCAAAATTAATTCCAAACAGGTCCCATGTCTCTCTCTCGTACCATCCGGCAGAAGAATAAACAGTTGTCGCTGTGGGAACTGACTCTCCATCATCCAAGCATACTTTCACGCACAGACGGCCATTCCATTTTAAACTAAGTAAATGATACGCTACTTCAAAACGTTTTTCACGGCTTGTTAAGTAATCTATTCCAGATAGGTCTACCAGTTGTGCAAACCTGTATTCCGGATGGTCACGCAGATATAAAAGAGATTTTTGTATATAATCTTTTTTAACAACTACAGTTAGTTCATCGTAATCTATCTTGCTAGATACAATATTTTTTCCTAAATCTTCATTCAATCTGTCGATTAACATACTCAAACGATTTTTTAAGTTAATGCTCATTACCTATTACCCGAATGTAAATAAAAATTAAATTTCAGCTAGAATCTACTTAGATTTTCCTTGAATCTTTCTCTGCAATTGAAACACACCATATAATAATGCTTCAGCTGTAGGAGGGCACCCTGGAACATATATGTCTACAGGTACTATTCTGTCACAGCCCCTTGTTACAGAATAAGAGTAATGATAGTATCCCCCGCCATTTGCACAAGACCCCATAGATATGACCCATCTTGGTTCTGACATCTGATCATATACCCTACGTAGAGCTGGTGCCATTTTATTGGTTAATGTTCCTGCCACAATCATTACATCTGACTGCCTTGGACTGGGCCTGAATATAGATCCAAAACGATCCAAGTCGTACCTACTAGAAGCAGTGTGCATCATCTCTACTGCACAACAAGCTAGGCCGAATGTCATAGGCCATAGGGAATTGGATTGTCCCCAGGATATTAGCTTGTCTAACGAACTTAGGACGTATCCGTTCCCAGCTATTTTTTTGTTGATCTCTTTGACAAGGTTGTCATTTTCTGACTTTAGGTCATCCGGACATAGCAGTCCGGAGGCACTTGCAACAGAATTGAAGTTCGTATTGATAACATTTTTTTCGTCTGAAGAAAATTCATTATCTTTTACAATAGATTTTACTCCCACTCTAGGGCTCCTTTTTTCCATTCGTATATAAAACCAATAGTTAAGACAAACAAAAATAGCATAGCAGAAAAAAAGCCAAACATACCAATCTTGTTAAGAGTTACAGCCCAGGGAAATAGAAAAGCAACTTCTAGATCGAATATTATAAATAGTAAAGACACTAGGTAAAACTTTACGTCGAAAGGAACGCGCGCTGTTTCAAATGCGTTAAAACCGCATTCGTAAGGGGAGTTCTTTGACGCATTAGGTTTTTGCTTTCCTAATAGATAAGATAAGAAGAAAAGTATCAATGATATTCCCACGGATACCACCATTAAAATCAGTATAGGCAAGTAATCATTAAGAATTGTTGGTTGAAGTATAGACATAAAATAAAATTACTCAAAAAATACAAATATAA
>Ga0115104_10964145_pt1 | contig 18155 bp, 4 predicted proteins | sample CN18umnscriptome_2_FD_89649 | JGI IMG/M metagenome (GOLD analysis project Ga0115104, IMG submission 89649) | Marine eukaryotic communities from Pacific Ocean to study complex ecological interactions - CN13ID_70_C50_10m_0.8um Metatranscriptome... | ecosystem: Environmental > Aquatic > Marine >...
GTGACCATATCTTCTTTGGACTATACTTTATTACAATATAATAAACTAACTAAACTTAGCTAATACAAAACTGTTCAATATTCAAGGTAAAACTATCTTTTCTAATGCTACGCTTTTATTAGCATAGCAAGGTAATAAATGTGCAGTAAGACTTATATAACCTAGTCTAGGACACCCCAGCTTTAAATATCTGTAAGATTAGTGCTTAACCCAAGGCCTTTAAATTCTGATAAAAGAAGACGGAAAGATGATGGAATATGGGTACATAAAGATCCCTGTTTATTTTCTTTCGTAGATGTAGCTAGAAAACTTCTACTTTTTTCATCATCTGATTTTGTGGTTAAAAATTCTTGAAGTAAAAAACTGGGACCATAAGCTTCCACAGCCCAAATTTCCATTTCTCCAAGTCGTTGACCACCACCATTTTTTCGGCCTTGGAGTGGTTGGTTTGTAATTTGTGCATAGGTCCCCGTATACCGACCATGTATTTTATCATCAACCATATGGACAAGTTTTAGCATATAAGGATAACCAGAACAAATGGGTTGTTCAAAAGGTCGGCCAGATCTTCCATCAAAAAGAATGGATTTACCTGGGAACCGAGACTCAAACAATGCTTTATGCTGTGTTTGTTCTGCAGCCCTGTGGAGATAATAATACACTAGATAACGTGAAGCTTCATAACCGAAAACTTCATCGAAAGGATGTATACGAAAGGCAGTTTGGAGTTGATATGCTGCAAGACTATGAACGCACTCAAAAATTTGACCAATATTCATCCTTGATGGGACACCTAAAGGACTCAAAAGAATATCAAAAATAGAGCCGTCTCTCATAAATGGTAAATCACGTATAGGAATAATAAGAGAGACAATACCTTTATTTCCATGCCGTCCAGCCATTTTGTCACCAATACGCAAACGGCGACTTTGGCCAAGGAAAAAGCGTACAGACGTTATACGTAGTGAACTAGTTTGATTTCGTCTTGCTTTTCGTAAAATTGGACTTAATCGGCTGTCAGTAGTATACGTAGACTTATGAGATGACAAAGGATCTTGAATTGGGTAGTGAGAACATAAACCTAAACTAGAAACACGTTGAAAAGTTTTATTATATGGCGATATTCTAAATCTAGACTTGACCCTTACAGAGCCGAACCTTGAAAAAAATTTGCCTTGTTTAACCTTAGAATCTTGGCTTCTACGAAGCCGAGATTGTGCTCTAAATAAGTTAAAGCTCTGACCCCCAGCTTTAAGGCTTAAGAATTTGCGGCGTCGACTAAGATTTCTTAAAGGTCTAGATAGGTCCCTTGGGATATAGCTAAGACGAACCAAAGAACTCAAGTACGGTAAGGTCATTTCGAAACTAGTATCTCGAGAGACTTTTACTTCTCCTAACGACTGCATAAGATTTAGATCTAGTTCTTGCGGTTCTTTATAGCCACATAAGGGTATATTGTATGAGCTTACCATGCGAGAACTTATGGAGTAGTCTTCTCGAATAGATGAATTGGACCATGAAGACAAATCAAAAAGGTGATGTTGTAAAGGAAAAGTATCTGTCTGATGAAAAGAGTACTTGGCTTTGTATGATTGCTTTGATCTAAGAAAATTAATAAGTGAATATTTTTTCAATGCAGACACAAGATTCCGTTGCATCTGTCCGACTTTACATAAACTACGCCGGTTTGCATAAAAATATTGAGCAATATAGTTTTGATTTCTACTTGGATAGATATTTATGAATTGGAATGATAAATATCCTAACAAATGATTTTGAAATTTAAACCAACTTATGTATGGCTGTTGTTTTCTTTCACTAAGATGCCCTATTTCATAGTCTGATTTTAAATTGGTTTTTAGACAATTTAAACCTTTCGTATATTTAGTTTGGCCTGAAAAATTAGAGGTTTCCTGTTTACGTCTTACAATTCCAAGTAAACCAGGCTTAGAACCATAGCTAGTTTGGTCTAAGGATTGAGATGGTATCATTGAAAACCTAGTGCTAAATCGGTGAAGACCAGAAACCTGGGGTTGAGACAAAGTACAGCCTACTTGAAGAGGTATAGATCGACGCCAAGAACTTTTTGAACTTCGTTTTCCAATAAAATTGCTTGACCCGAGGTGATAAGACTTCGGTTTAGTCGAACCTTTAACCATAGCACCATGTCCTAGCATAAGTTCGCTTGTTAAATTATAACCTCGAATTTCTACACGCAAGATTCTTCCTTCTAAACGTGATGGTAAATATCTTGACGTATCAATATAATGACGAGCCTTTAATCTAAAAATCATATATAAAAGCCGTGTTTGGCCGTCTTGAACTTTTTTCTTCCACGTCATTTGACCAATACATAAAGCACCATTTTGGACCCAGCTTCCAACGCGAATAATGCCAGATGAATCTAAGTATAAACCTCTTAAAACATCTTCATCATTATGAACTTCACCTTTATATATAGGTGTTGTATAACTTGTTGGAGACAAGTGACTTTCAAATCTATGTATATGGAGAGAAGTATACAAATCATCATAGACCAAACGTTCACTAATAGCTATAGCATCTTCAAAATTATAACCATCCCAAGTTGTATAAGCTACCAGTGCATGATTTCCAATTGCAGATTCACCACGTTCTATACCAGCCCGTTTTCCTAGGAGATCTCCTTTTCTTGACCAGGTACCACTTTTTCGTGTAGACGTATAATTTACATAAAACTTTTGATTGGATCTAGGGTGGTTTTCCATATGATACACAAAGGTAGATCGGACACCGATTCTCGAAAAGCCATAATGACGTCGAAAAACATGTTTTAGACTTAAAATGCGTGAGAATGTCTTCTCAACAGAGCTTTGCTGAATAATCAAACCAGACTTATTTTTTGTTCCTATTACCAGTCGATAATAGGAAAATTGGTGCCTTAATTTGGTTTTAGAACTACGTAGTAGGTTTAACTCTTGCCGTCGTTGACAAAAGGTAGATTTAGAGCCTTCAAATTTTCGATAAATAGACTTACAACCTAAAACTTTTGATTGTAAGACTTGTAAATGTGCATCAGAGTACAGAAGTCGACCACTTTTTGCACTAAGTATAGCTGTTGTAGACTCACGACCAACGCGTTGGTCCATTCCTGTACTAATTAAAGGCTTCTCACATCGCAGTAATGGACTCGCCTGACGTTGCATATTTGCACCCATTAATGCTCTATTAGCGTCATCATGTTCTAGAAATGGTATAAGTGATGGCGCAACAGATATCATATCCAATGGACTAAAAGAAAGAAAAGATAAATATTTATCTTCCATGGGAGCAAACTTTAATTTATGGCGACTACCGCGCTTATAGTTTAATTCTAATGAAGGATCGTTAAAAAATGTCCCATGGACTGAAAATGGTCGCTCAGACATCCCTAAGCGCCAAAAGTGTTCTACTTGTGGTTCGATTCCTACAATTTTTGGTTCAAAAGATCTATAAAGATGAACACCTTTTTTATCTAAAGGAAGAAGTAAGCTCGAAATTTGACCAGAACTACCAATTTTACTATAAAGAGATAGGGAAGTAACAAGGCCTGCATTTTTTCCTTCTGCTGTTTCAATAGGACAAATTCGACCATACTGGCTTGGATGAATATCTCTTATTTGGAAGCCAGCATTTTCAGCGTTAAGCCCACCAGGCCCCAAAGAACTTAAGCGGCGCTTATGGGTAATTTCAGCTACACTATTTGTGTCGTCTGTTAGTTGAAAAAGTGAATTACCAGCATTAAACATATAACGAAACGTCTTATCAAGAATATCAAAATCACTTAATACGCGAAAAGAAGAATTTAATGAACCCAACGTAAGTTTTTCGATCAGCCTTAAAACTACAAATCTAAATGTTTTTTGTCTTTTTATTTTTTTTGGGCCAACATGGACTTTTGAATCGGTTAAAACCTTATTTACTTGATATAAATTTGATATGGGGTTATCATATATTTTTAGCTTCGCAAAAACTCTGTTTTGGTACCTTAACAACCGAGTTGTAATTTCCGAAAAACTTAATTTTATAGCAGAGTAACTTTGCAACATAGAGCAGTTTCTGGACCGTATTAGTTGGTAAGAGCTCGGATATGAAGCAAATGGAAGGGAAAACCTCTTTAAAAAACTAAAAGCTAAAGTACTTATGCCTAGACTAGAAGGATAAGAACGTCTTCTGCAAACGATGGGTATATCTAGAACCTTTAAGTCACTTCTTGTATGATTCCAACTTCGTGTCCGAGAAACACAATAATAAGAATGTAAAGGTTCTTTACCTATACGTGTTGAAATAGGTTTATACGTCCAAATTGCAGAACGTAATTTAAAATTATAGTTGGGGTTATCTTTAAGGCTAAAAACAAGTCGTTTCTGGGAATAATAAAATCGGAACTTTTTTTCATTGGGATGAGCTAAAAATTTAAGTAAAATAATTAACATCTCCAGAATGGATTTTTTCTGTAACCATAAATTGTGTCTTAGCAACCAGAAATTAGATAAACGATTTTTTAAAAACAGTTTTTTGAATCCAAAGATACGTTTTAGTTCTCCAGGAGGGTTTTTAAAATCACAAAGATGTGAGCGCAAACAACTTCGTGATGAGCCGAGACTCTCAGTGTTTTTAAATTTGATAAATCTTTTGTTTCGAAGGGAAAGCGGACTTTTGCCTTCATAGGACTTGAATCTCTCATAATAATCAGATTGGTTTATTGCTAATTGACACAGCTTGGAAAAAGGGTAAATTACTTTTCCTTTATACACCTTCTTATATACCTGAGATTTATAACGTGGTAAGTAGACTCTTGTTAATTCTGTATTTTGGGCTTCCTTTCGTTTGTGGACTCTGCAGTTATCTAATTTCTTGTTAGAATCTTTTGTCTTACGGTACCTTATATCTATATTGTGGTCATTAAGCCTAGCTTCAGTTTTAATCCTTGATTTCAAGTATGTCTTTTGTCTTATAGCACAATCTTGTCGAAGTTGTAGAGAACGTATGAAATGACCATAAGATAAAACTTTGCACCTACGGCCTAACTGAGATTGAGTTTTCAACATAAGTTGCTTATATGAGGAAGCCCGATTCCTTGATAACCGTAAAATAGTCCATTTAAAACCATAGAATGGTGGTTTGGTAGGATGTCGAACCCATGGCTTAGCAAAGGGGTCATGAGTTAAACAAGACTTTCTTCTTTGGGCTACTCGACTACGACGCAGTCCGATATCAAAACTATAAACTGGTTTTGAGCTAAGAGAGAATTTTTGGGTCGTAGCAGAATTAGACCCAGTGATTCTAAGACGAGATAGTGAAGTATACGATAAAGGAGTAATAGAGTCAAATCTACGCAAAGTCTTCAATCCAGGTGGTTTAATCAATGAGAAAGGTAGACTATTGTATATAAATAGCAAATCATAAGATTGTAGCACTGAAGAAAAACATAAGCCTAGACTTTCCCACAAGAACTGATGTGTGCCCGTTTTTTCAACTTCAAAAAGAGGAAATAGATGTAAACTAAAAATTTCTTCCTGTAAATTCTGCTCTAAGCGATGACGTTCTTTTAAAAAATCTTCATATCCCTGAAATAAAATATCTTTAAACGTTTCATTAATACGACGGATATAACGACTTTGTAAATGATCAATATCATCTGGTTGAATTATACCTGCCATTAGATCCATGCAACTTTTTGATGCATGAAGAAAATCAAGAGGTAGATATGACGTAGGAGAATCATCAAAAGGAGCACAGAGAGATTGATCATAAAAACTACTAAATTTTGTAGAACTTGTTAGATTATCCCAAAAAGTTTTATAGATAGAAAACCTTTGGTTAACCATAGTACGACCTTTATAACCTAAATTCGTCATTGACGGACTAAAGAGAATTTGAGAAAAGAACCTATGCGCACAAAGAATACGTCTTTTTAATCTTGGTCTATCCCAAATAATCTCTGCTTCAATAGATAATAGTATATCCCATGATAATGCATCTTTATTAATATAAACATAAGAATACAAATGGGCATAGATAAGAGCAAATTGACCGTAAAAATAATTTTTGTACTCTACAGTAGGTTGAATCTGAAAATTAAAACAATTTTTTATAAAGGGTCTGTAATTGTCCATCGAATATTCTTTACCACTAAACACCAGAGACTCGGATGACTTCGATTGAAAAGTTTGGATAGATAAACGTGTCAATCTTTTCTTTTTATATAGCTGAAATAAATTTTTTCGTTGTTGACTTACCAAAGATTCATGATAACCGCCTAAAGCCGGTAAACTAGCGCGTAGTTTAGTAAGTTTTCTCCAAGTTTTGTATCTCATAAGGCTTAGCCGTATAGTACAGTTGAGTTGAGTTAGAAACTTAGGGGACCTAAGTGGTCCCCATATTATAAATTTAGACCATAACTTCAACGCAGTTTTTCTGGAGCCAAGATTATTAAGACTGCTAGTTCTTAACTTTTCACCAAGTAAGTCATAAATTCCTGTACCTGTAATATCATAAGCTTTTAAAGAACCCTGACCACAAAGTTTAACCCGACGATAAAATCGAGAGAGTTGAACAAGAACTGAATCTTGTGTTTGAATTCGATTATAGCGAAAACCTTGGCTTCTTCGAAGTCTTGGTACAGATCCTATAGACTTTGATGAACGTGAAATTAAAAAACCGTATGGCAAAATGTGTGCCTTATTTGTTTTAATTTTCATTCTACGGGACCGCAGAACAACCCAGAAAATAGCAGCCCTATGGCGTAACCAAGGACGGATCTTCCAGTCAAAAAAAGATAAATCAGAAAGTTGAGTTTGTCCCAATAAAACAGTATTATCATCTATAGTGTATAAACTTGCTGACTTTTGGAGAAGGTAACTTATGGAATATAAACCGATAGTACCCCAACAAAATGAAACCACATGTTGACGAAGAGATAAATTTAAATTAGATAAACAGTCTTTTAGTCTCAAAACATAACGTAGACTCCACCTCGATGATTGTGTAAGAGACTTAGGAGATAAAAGACAAAAATGCAGTTTTTTAATCTTTTGCATGGTTGTAATATGACTATTTATCCTTTCAAACATCAAATTGGTTTCTATTTTATAAAAACGAAGGCGCTTATTTATAGGAAGCCGGTGGTTGAAAAAACTCTGACCAAACGGAGTTTTTGGTGAGATTATAGACAACTTGAAAGTTTTTGGTCTAAAAACGTTATACTTGTGTTTACTAATAACTTTATAGGTCCTAGATCTCTGGTTGTAAAATTGGGTTAAGGGCTTAGAAATCTCAGATCCCTTTAATACGGTCAGCCCATCTACTTGTGGTAAAGCTGAATTTAGGTTCCACAGCCGTCGAATTACTGCTCTAAAATTATAGTACTTCATACCGTAATTAAGTCTTTTGGAACTTGATCGTGTGTATGTCGAAAAACGGGATATCTTAATTCCCATTATAATAGATCGCTGAAACATAAGACTATGAAGTTGAGCTAATCTCAACCCGTCTGACTGTACTATAAAATTTGCCTTTTCCATCGAGACAGAAACATTTTTTATAGAATTATCGTGCGTTGCCACTACATTTAACCAACAAACCTTGCTTCTGTGAAGTTTTAATCCGATGCACTTTCTATTTTCTTCTTTAACACCTATTGACAATCCTTCGCCTAAAGCCATCCTGTGTATCCATGCCCTATATATTAAAGTTCTAGAAGCAACTCGGACAAGTTTTAAACTTACTTGACTATAATTTTTTTTGCTGAACAAAGCAAGATCTGGGCGTAGTTGCTGTCTAAACCTAGACTTTAGTAAAACTCGTGCTTTATTAACATTAAATATAGACTTGGCAGGAAACAAAGGTCGACATTCAGAGCCCGAAGAAAATTGTGGTTCAATTGTTTTTAGAAACGGCATTCGAAGACGTTTAATATCTTCAAAGCACTGTCTTTCTAAATAGTTAAGAAAAGATAAACTAAGCCACGCAAGTAAATGAGACCTTGTAAAACCTAACGCTCGAAGAAATAGAAACAAAGGAATAAGACCATGGTCACCTATTTGTACCCAAATACGTAATTGATTTTTTTCCTCTGTAAAAATTTTAATACTGGGACCACGGTGACTGATAAACTGTATTCGAAAACTACGAATTTGATTCTTTTTTCCGGTATTTTGAACATCAGAACACATATAAACACCTGGTAACCTACTTCTTTGGTGGAGTAGACATCGACTTACACCATTGACTATAAATACACCACGATCTGTCATCATAGGCAAAGAAAAACTTAGACCACTACTATAAAATAATTGATTAAAATGGTAGGCAAGTTTCCACTTTTTTATGAATTTATTTGCAATAAATGGTAAAACTGCATGTTTATGAATAATTTTCTTGTCCTGATAAACAGAATAATCATCATGAAAAGTTATTTTATCATCTTGTCTCCAATCACATGATTTTGTGTTTATTTGGTTAAAGGGACTAAAGCCCTTAATGTGTAATCGTGTAGACCCAGTACTAACACTCGGTACCAGTTGAAAAGGATAAGACTTGTGTATCGACTTTAAATTTCGAATCAATTCCATTCCATCTTTACTTCGCTTAAATCTTGTAACTCTGTTTCGATAGAGTCGCAGCTTAGCTTCTGGGTAGTCCCGGCTTATTTTTAAATAACGTTTGGTATGGCCTAACCTGTTATTGATTAGTTGGTTGGAAGAGAGACGAGCTAAATTATCCTCTAGACCTACAGGCTTAAAATAATCACCTATCTGATCTAAATTACTATTTCCTTGAATTGAATAAGAATGGTCCTTGGCTAACCCTGGAATTAGTTTTTGTGAGACCTTTAATTGCTCTGTCGAATTAGCTACAGGAACAGTAGAAGAGTAGGTATTACTTATCGACAAGCTAGAGAAAGAAGTATGAAGTTGTGCATCGCTATTCCTTACACCTAAGTTTTTTCTAGACTTAAGACCAACAGAACCAAACTGTAATGCTGTTTGATCTTTATGGCGTGCCCATGCTATACTATGATTTAACCTTTTTGTCGATTGAAGCATCCATTTAATTGGAATAGATATTTTTGCTTTATAAGTACCCTGATCCGATTGGTGTAAAAATGGACCAGCTTCCGACTGAAGATCATAAAATTTTGCTAAAAGATGATGAACTAATAAATTATCAATAGTTAAAAAATTGAAGGAAACACAGATTCCTTGAAATAGCGCTTTATGAAAAGCCTTTTTGATAAAAGAAAGTGATTTTATTAATGGTACATTTTTATTCACCGAATTAAAGGGGAACTTAGACAAATGTATCTTTTTAATGCTTTGGAAAGGTAAAGTAACAAAACAACTAAAACATTTAATTTCTAGGAAAGAAACCTTCTGGGACCATGATTGCACCTCAGTTAAACCTGACTTATAAGGCTGGCTCTGATAGTGTTTTGTATAGTACGTTTTCACCTTATTCAAGCTACGCTGAAGGACTACTCTGTCTGGGTTCGTGCTTTGCAATACTAACTTTAAAAAATAAGACCGAGAACTCCCCATATTACCAATCTGCAGAGACTTTGATTCATAGCGTCGATGGTCCCACCCCAAAGGATTTAGTCTTTGAGGATCAACTACAAAAGTATTATTCCATCTTATAGACTTTGGGTTTAGTTGACTTGGAGGTAAAGAGGATACACAAGTTTGTATTTTATCGTATTGATTTTTGGCAAATCGACTAGAGCAGTCCCTTAGTTTTTCTACGGTATCCTGTTTATATAAAGTACGTTTATAACAATAATCGAACACTTTTCTGTTTAAAGTTCGTGTGTCCCAAGCAGTTTGTAATTTGTAATACCAGGATAATTGGTTTTTAACAGAAAGTTTATGGCAGAAATTTGTATATGAATATGGTATAAACCTTTTTGACTCGAACCGAAACTTTTGCTCATAATCTGTTAGAAAAGAATACAAAGTTTTGCCAGAATAAACCCAATTCTGTAGTGAAAAAAACTGGTTCAGAGTATAATGAATAGACTTACGAAATTGTTTCGGTTTATAAATCTTTAACAAAGGTCTAATTTTCAAATCCTGAGATCTTATAGAGTCTAAGACTATAAGTCGCTGATCTAGAGTTAAAGTATTAGCCCATATCATGGATCTATGGCTTAATCTGGAAGACGAGTAAGAGCATGGCCCAGATAAATTAAATATACGGCGACGTAGAAGCTTAGTAGGCAGAAAGATATTAGGTATAAGGCATATACCAACAGTAGAAAAAAAGGTGGCATTTGACCGATGAATCCAAGAAAGGAAAGTTTTAGAATTTTTTAATAGTACTTTTTTAGTTAAGGCTAATGGAAAAACACTAGAACACACAGGTATAATCTGTTGAGTTCGAACACCGATTTTCTTAGCTTTTAGAAGTTCACTATAACTGTATTGGTTAAAAGAACTCAAAGAGCCATGATTAATACAATTGATTGCTTTATAAGTGGATTTATTGTCTATCGCCCCTAATCTATACCTCAATCTCGTGGCCAAAGAAAATCGATCAGTGCAGTGGTCAGTATTTGATTTCTTGACGAATCGATTTCTACTTAGCTTAAAATTGGAAACGAGAGATAATAGTATGAAACGTCTTTGACCAGCTTGAATCCTACTTTTAGATAACCTTAATCCAACCAAGTTTGGGTTTATGCAACTTTTTTTTCTTAACCAATTAAATCTATGGCAACTTAAAGCCGGAATAACATGATCATAAGGATTTGAGTAGTGAACCTTAAGACATAATCTAAACAAACGATAAATCCATATAGCCGAATTTCGATTAAGATTATTTATTAGACGAATACCTAAAGCGTAATTAAGTCGGTTCGATGGTTGAGGATAGTTACAATCTTGCGGTGATTTCATCAAGGGATGTTCTTGTAGCAAAAAAGAATTTCCTGCAAGAATTTGAACTTGGGTAGAATTCGAGATTCGACTTCTGGAAAGTCGTCGAACAAAGGGAAAATCTCTTTGATTTCTTAAAAGTACTTGGCTTCGCAAAACACGAGACACAAATCCGGAAGCGCTGTATTTTGAAGCAGAATCAATATACTCCGATAGTTCGGATTCAACTAAAGTAGAACCACAATAAAAGTTTAACACAGACCTACGATCTATTGATACAATCGGTTCTCGCGAAAATTGGCTAGGTTGTATCGTATTGCGAGGAACTTCAATTTCATATTTGTCATTTTCCCATGTCCTCTGCCCAAAAGAGTCATATTTTTGTCTTTGTAGTGTATAAGTTCTAGATGTTTTTATTCTTAAAAAAGTTTCTTTCTTTGTTCTTAGATAATTCTGTATATAAAGAGGATTTAATTCTGTAGAAATAGCAGAAAAAAAGTGGTCTGGCGTTTTTTCAAATCTTTGATCATAGGCAGGCAGACACTGTATATCTAGCGTTTCAATAAGGCCTTTTCGAAGAAAGATTTCAAAGGACTGTCTTTGAGACATTAAAAGATCTGGAATATACGACTGTTCATCTAACCAACTATACGATTGTCGTTGTTGTCGTTGCCAACAAAAGAATGAATATTTCATACACAATTTAAAAAGACAAAACTTTATATTATTTTGGTAGATTCAAATATGATTATAAGCTAATCAAGAGAAACTTCTCACCCCTAGCTTTGCTAAGCATCAATTAAAGTGTTGAAAACTATTCCATGAAGTTTCATATTGTAGACTTTCAACCAAGTTTTAACATAGATATATCTAAAACTTAATTAAACGTCATCAAAGCCAATCTACCTGATTTTAACACTGATCCAACTAGATCGTGTGAAAAGATTAAGTTTCTGGGTTAACTTTGGTTCAAGGGTATTGTTTTATTTAACTTTAATGAAAAGTAAATCACGTGACGCAGCTTTGTCTATCTTAGTTTTAATTTATAATGGTAATGCTTTTATACCGATTTAACTAGTGCTTAAAAAAGTAATAAAACTTCTATTATGATGAAATATAACCTATAACTAGGTTTTCTAAGAGCGCATTACCATGCCAGATCAAGTTTTATATTAATACTAATTAACTGTATAGATAAGTTTTAACAACTTAATTAAATAGCTCGCTTTATTACAAGTTAATGATATAGACTTTAAAGGAAACCATGTTACTAATCCGAAAGAACTTAGACAAATACGGGGTTTCAAATACATTGAGATTTAGTCTTTTTTACAAACCCGAAAAAACTGGGTTTTCGTCATACTATTTTTTTTATTCATGTTTTAGTGATAGAATCGTTTTACTATTCACTACCTGATGAAGAATATTTTTAAACAAAATTTACTTTTAGAAGATTGCATACCGACAAATAAATGTCTAAGTAAACCCATAAAGGTTTGATAAACCTAACGTAATTAGGCTAGCTAGTCTTTAACGAAAAGTTAAAAGAACCCTTTGGGTTCTCATAATAAGCGAAAACTTGTTTAAATAAGTTTTGACCATTCTTTTTATGTGTAAGATCCTTATACAAGCAACTACTATTTTATTTATAAACATTAGACCTGAATTAACTAAACTTTTGGACTTTGGCTTTCAAGTGTAGCAGAATAGAGACTAGTTTGAATAAACTGAATGATTAAATTGCTGTATGTTTTAGTTTCGTAGTAAGTTTGTTTTATGATATTAATTTCAGTGTCAAAATTAATAAAAACGAAAAAGCCAGGAAACAAAACTGAAAAAAGATAACCAAATTTTAAAATTTATTTAACAATGCGCGGTGGCTCACGGAAAAAGATAGCAAAGAAAATAATTCCAAGAGTCCCGATAAGTAAGAAAGTGTAAACAAGTGCCTCCATAATTTTCCTCTTTTTAGATATTATAAATTAAGTTTAACATGCCATAACCTTAAGGCCTAGGCGAATTGATAAACTTATAATTTCGAATTAGCCATAATATATTTAATATATTATGGCTATAACAGCAAGTTCTCATAGACCAAAGACCGATGAAAAATATGTTGGTTAATGAAACTTAATAAGCCGAAATTTCATCAACTTATAATCCAAATGTTAACGTTACCAAATAAATAAAATTAAAGTTAGTTTTTCATATTCCTTATGCCAAAGAACTCAAGGCAAACCTAGGTACAAGAAAGAATTTACGGTACAAGAATATTGAGTCGTCTTGACTTTATTATGCCTAAAATTAAGAGTTTACCGAGTTGTAGAAAAAACTAAACAAACTCATATTGAGGGGAAGTTAAGCGAACCAACTCATGTCTACTTCCTCGAGAATAATAGACGAGTTATAAATTTCTAAAAGAATAACATTAAAAACAGCAAACAATCCAATGAATAAACTCATCAAAATCGTTGTACCAAAGCCCGGACTTACTTTTCCATACTCAGAATTGAGGGGTTTTAGGGCAGTACCAAGAGCTGTTACTTTACCATTAGAGGTCGAAAATTTAAGTTTTGAAGTAGTAGCCATAAAATTTATCTAAAGACTTAGTTATTGTAACATTCTGTTATATGCTTTTATTTGGAGAAAAGAAATTAGTGAAAAAACTATAGATTTTATATTCACAAATGTCTTTTCTTAAACACCTCCAGTTTTCTACTAATCGTGTTAAAGATCGAAAATAAAATGACTTTCTTGTTAATAAATAATTAATAATACCTTCGTCAGTGTTCTGGGAAAATCTGTACAATAAACGTCAAACGGAAAAATCACGAGCCTTATTTAAATCAAATACGCTATAATAATTAATAAATTTATCTCGTCAAGTCCTATATTTTCGCCCGATTAAACATTAGTGTATCAAACAAGTTTATACAACTAGCTTTTATAACAAGCCATGTTTAGATACTCAAACAATATTAATTTTTTTATTTTTTTATGGAAAATCCTGCGTTTTTTTTTATTATTTTCGTTTCGTCCCTTTTAGTTAGCGTGACATTTTACTCTATTTACTTAGGTTTTGGGCCACCATCGACAAATTTAAGAGATCCTTTTGAAGAACATGAAGACTAGTATTCTCATATTTTATGTTCCCGTTTTATGTAAGAGTTATAAATATTTTTATATTTTTTTATAAAATATTATAACGATCTTACTGATAATTTCTTTAATATTACCTAAATGGTATATTTACAGACTTAGAAAGTTAGAAAATAGAAAATCTATACTAAACACTCTCCAGTTTGTTTAATTTCAACAGGTTCTGAATAGATAATAAACAATAAGCAAAATCAGGCTTCAAGGGACTGCTATTATCGAAGAAGCTCTACATTAAAAAAACGTTCTAACCTCAGAAATTGAAATAAGAGAATCAAAAAGCTACAAAAATCGAGTTTTAACGTGTTATTAACACGAATATCCAGAGCTCAAGATTCTAGGAACCAAATTTTTGGTTCCTAGAATCTTGATATAGTTTGACCCAGTACCTAACTAGTTTTAGTGAGTTATAAGGTGATACTTTGGTCGTGCCGTGTACACTGAAATGATTCTTAAATATTTAAATCCAGGTACTTAGTAAAGACCTCTCTATAAACTTTAATATGATTTTGATAAACCTATTGATACTAACTTTCTTGAAAATTAGATATAGGCTAATTTACTAATAAAAAATCAAGGCTCGGATTAAATCCTCTGTACCCTTTTTATTTTCTATAATTGACTAGATTAAAGTTTAATGCACCTTAATCTTGTATCTAAGAGATAAGATATAGATAGATTCAAACTATCCATAGTTTAACTCAAATACAACTTATAAGTCTTGATTTATGCATAAGAAACAAAAAAATCAATAGATGGGTAATTTAATTTGGTATCCTCAATTCTAAAGTTAAGTTTTCATGGAATTAAAACTAGGTAAAAACTACAATTAAATTTCGATTAAATACCACGAAGATATGGCTAATAAAAATCTATGGGTCGACTTAAAAATTCATTTCCGAAAGTTGTACTTTCTCAAATTGTTTCTTTTTAAGTACTAATGCCACTTGAGCAATCAAAATAAATCCTATGAATATAATAAGAGCTTGTAATCTCAAAGGGTTTTGCAAAACAACTTCCGTTTCATTTTGTCCAAAACCACCCACATTTGGGTTATTGGTAATAGGCTCATCTACTTTTACAGTTTGTCCCACAGAAACTAATAAATCTAAACCTGGAGGAATATCTGTATTTTTTAGCTCTCCGCCATCTGTAGTAAATGAAATTTTATAACCACCCTTATCGCTAGGGTCTATTGTAGACACTATTCCTGTGACTGGTGATGTATAAAATGTATTGTTACTTTTACTTCCATCAGGATAAACTTGCCCCCTTCCTCGATTTCCTCCAACATAAATTGGATATGTTAAATAATGAGTACTTTTATTTACACTTGGATTTGGCGCAAGTATGGGAAAAGTAAGTTCTTGATACTTTTTCCCAGGTAAAGGTCCAACTACAATTATATTTTTAATTGAATCACTATATGGAGTATAAGCAAAGTTTGAAGTCTTTTCACGTAAGGAATCTGACAACCTTTCCGCTGGGGCAATTTCAAATCCTTCTGGTAAAACAAGAACACTTCCGACATTTAAGCCTCCTTTTTTTCCATTTGCTAGGACCTGTTTTACAGACGTATCATAGGGAATAGAGACTACGGCCTCAAAAATGTTGTCTGGTAATACTGCTTGTGGAACCTCAATTTCTACAGGCTTTTGAGCCAAATGACAATTTGCACAAACGATACGGCCAGTTGCCTCACGGGGGTTAGCATAACCCTGTTGTGCAAAGATAGGATAGGCTTGAGAAGAATCTTTGCTAAAAAGTAAAATTGATGAAAAAATTGAAACAAAAATTAAAAAAACACTTCTTAGATTCAATGTATTAATAAATTTAAAAGAAAAAAACATAAGAAAAAAAATATGTATATATTAGCCATTATTCAATAGTTTAATCTTGATAAACTATAATTATTAAAATATAGCATGGAAAGATTACCAAGTTGATTTGAGAATCAAGAATTTTTTTATATAGCTTAATGGGTGTTTTACTATGATACAGTATAATTATACCGATTTGATCCACTTCTATTAAAAAATAAACCTCAAATAATAGGTATTACTATCTACTTATTACAAACTAAAAGCATGATTGTCTTTCATTCTTATCCTTTAAATCTAAAATGAATGGTTTAATCAAACAGTTAGCTAGGCTGTATCCAAGATAGATTCATACTTGGCCTAGATCAACCAAAAAGAAATGCTATTACACATTTTTTAATATAAAAAGTATTAAAAATTAATAGTAAAGATTTATTTTAATTTTTATGTACTTAATATGTTGTATTTATCATGGAGTATAGGTTAAAACTAAGAAAAATCAATTTACGTATAGTTTTTGTATAGACTATAAGGTTAAAAAACAAAAGAAAAATAAAGAACTCAAATATACAGTTAAGATAAGGTTCTTTGGTTTTTACTGAACATTAACTAATGTAATTCTCATAAGGCCTTCTCGTATTTACGGACAAAACTTTCGTCTATAGAACGGTTATAAATCTTAGTCTAGGTTTGCTAATTTAGCTTATTTTATACTGAAAAATGTTAATTAAAAATTAACCAATCACAAACTACAAAAATAGTGGAGTAACAGATCTAACCTTGACTATTTTATATTTGGATATGATGAAAATATAACCTAGATAAGTAATATGATATCACAAGGCCGTGGACCTCCATAGAAAGAAAATCCATTTTCATAACTCAATTCTTTTCTATAGAGCGCATATGCTCCTTTAAGTTCAAAAGATTTTTCCATCCATTCATGTAATAAGTTAAGTTTAACTGTCTTTTTTATTTTGCTACGCTTCTGTGGTCTTAAGACAGTGTGAGGTGATGAAAAAATTGATAAACAAGGTCTAATACTATGATTTACATATCTGGTACGACATGAGTCCTCTGAAAACATTACTTTATCTTTCATTTTATGGGACCTTGAGAAAACGGGTAACTCAATTTTATTATGTGGTAACTGGAATTGGACCCTCAAGGCAAGTGATGAGAAACCTTGTCTGATAAACCCTTGATATTGATTTTTATAAAAATTTTTGACCTTTTTCTCGGTGCTTTTACTATATCTATTAGATCTACGCAGATAATTTTTCATTTTATAGTCAGTTTGTTTGTAGTTTTGGGACCACAAAATAGTTTTTATGTTAAAAAGACGGTTTCGGCGCAATACTAAACTGTAAAATTTTATATCATATAATCCTGTTAAGGTGGAATTACGTCCTAGGCCATTTAGACAGTACAGTTTTGGTATTACGGTATTTGATATAGCCCAGTTATACTTTTGATTCAAAAAGGTGATAGGCTTTAAATCATAATTGATTTGAGATGAAAACTCTGTTTTTTGTATTTTCCTCCAGGCCTTAGATACAGTATGGACTTGCGGTATAATTAGCTCATAGGACTGAAGAATCGATACAGAAGAAATTGGAAAACTGAATGAAGCTGCACTAAAAAAAGCAAATCTAGGGATACCTATTAACCTTAAAGATCTTTTTCGAGACCAATCTTGCAAATAGTATGAAGATAATAACTGGGAAAATGTCCTTTTTGATAAAGGTAATAGAAAAGACTTTTCTTTTTTAATATGGAGCATTACAGGGTTCCAATCTTGACTATTCACAAGACTAGAGTGGTCCAAACGTAAGGAGGATCCATGAATAATTAACAAAAGTGGGAGAAGGGAAATATTACCAACACAAAGAGGTGTATAGACTAATTCACCTGGATGGTCATTATAAATATTTGTCATTGGCTCTAATACACCTTCAATTCCACTTACTTCCCACGAACTTAGTCGGTTTAGATAAGCTTGATTTTTTTTCTTTTCCCAAATAAGTAATCTTTTTAATGAAATCCATGGATGGCTTTTTTTTATTTTGTTATAAAGAACCCCAAATCTAACTTTAGCTTTTAAAAGTCTAACGAAATATTTGAAGCTGTAGTCTACAGAACTTACTTTTAAAGACCTAGAAGGATGTACATGCGGTAAAAAATATGCATGTCGTACCTGAACTTTTCTTTTGAGACATTTATTAAATGGTCTTTTTATGTTGAGTATTATATCATTATTAATCATAACGTGAATTTAAAATTA
>Ga0115104_10357656_pt1 | contig 17800 bp, 28 predicted proteins | sample CN18umnscriptome_2_FD_89649 | JGI IMG/M metagenome (GOLD analysis project Ga0115104, IMG submission 89649) | Marine eukaryotic communities from Pacific Ocean to study complex ecological interactions - CN13ID_70_C50_10m_0.8um Metatranscriptome... | ecosystem: Environmental > Aquatic > Marine >...
AGTTGTCTTTAACGGTGTTAGAGATTGGAGATACAGAGACTACCTTAAGGCCGGTGCCAAGAACGATCAAGTTTCTGCCATCAAGGTCGAAGGTAAAGGTTGTGTTGCTACTGTGTACCAGCACGATATCGGAGGCGGATGGTCCGCTAACTTCGAAGAGGGAACCTACGGCATGGCCGCCTTCCTCAAGAAGGGTGCCAAGAATGATGATATGAGCTCACTTCGTGTCAGAAGAAAAGCCGTCATGACCACCAGAGTTGTCACTAAATGTGTTCCATGCGAGAAAGGAGACAAAGGATGTACTAATCCAAAACAAGCCACTTAGAAATGGTGCGATTCTCGCTGCCCAGCTGGTGTTAACAACAAGCAATGTGTCGCCTCTCACTGCAGATGCGGTGAATCCAGAGTCACTTCTTGCTCTACAGTTTAGAAGACCACTCAGACCACCAAGTACACCAACATGTTCAAGGCCTACAGCAAGAAAGCTTGCATGCCAAAGACTGTTGTCGCTTAAGAACCAAGAGATTCTGTGATCTTCATCAAGACTGTTGGTTTCAGAAAGAACACTGTCACTTACATCGAAGAACTCAAGGGCCTGATGGCTAAGAAATCCGGAAAAGGATATTGTGAGAGAGTTGTCGAGAACATGCTTCAAGTTTCCAACAGAGCCCTGTGCAAGGGTGTAAACAAGAACGTTGGTTACTACTACAAGATCACCTTCCCAATCTGTGAGGATGGTACTATGTACGCTTTTAAGACCCCAACTGACTTCGGCCGTGGAGGAATCTCCATGATGGACGGAAAGATCATGAAACAACATAGTAAAGACATCTGGCAAGGAGGTAAATCCACCAAGCTCGATTTCAGCATCAAGCTCAACAGAGGAAACCACGTCTTGGAACTTTACGGTTCTGAGGGATGCTGCGACGGTAAGACCGCTTGGAAATTCCAAGTCAATGGAGGCAAATGGCTTGACTTCAGTCAAAAGAACCTTGATGCCTCATGCGCTCAGAAGAGATTGACCACCTAGACATTTGGATACAAAGGATGTGCCTTAAGATTCGACGGTAAGAATGATCTCGTCTCAGTCAAAACTCCAAAAACCAAGGTTGACTAGCTCACCATTGAATCATGGGTCTTCGCTGACAGCATGAAAGGATGGAGAGTCATCAGAAATGATAAAGGTTGGTCAAGAGGTGATACTCACTTCCAGTTCAGAAACAACAAGCTCGAGTTCTCGATCAGAGGAAACAGTCCTCAAGACCAATGGTTCGCTTTCAAATTTGAAGAGTTCACTTGGTACCACATTGCTGTCGTCTTCTCCAGAACTGGTAGATACGTCAAACTTTACGTCAACGGTAAGTTTGAAGAGCAAAAGACTTACAGAAGAGCTATCCAGCCAATGCTTGACGACTTCGAGATTGGTGCTTGGAACAGACACAGATTCTTCAAGGGTGTCATCACCGACTTGAGAGTCTGGAAACAAGTTAGATCTTAGAAATAGATCAAGGCCAACATGATGGTCTTGAACAAGAGAGATGCCAAATCCAACAAACTTGTCGGAAGATGGCAATTAAACGAGGGTAAAGGTAAAGTCGCTTTGGACTCCAGTCCAAAAGATAACACCGGTGTATTCGGAGGTGACCTCTCATGGACCAATGAATGCAGTCAAAAACTCGTCAAGACCCCAGTCAAGAAGCCAGCTCAACCACCAAAGGGTTGCAAGATCTCCACTGGCGCTATGGTCTATCACTACCCACTCACTTCCTGTACTATGGAAATTAAGACCACCAAATTCAACGTTAACACCTTGAAAAACTTCGGTAAGCTAAAAGGTCTTATGAGAAAGAAATCCCCAAGAGGATATTGCTAGAAGGCTGTTCAACACATGAACTAGGTCTCCAACAGAAAATTGTGCGGTGGAAACCAAGCAAGAAATATTGGATACTACTTTAGAACCACTTTCCCAGTTGGTACCAATGGACTTAGATACTCATTTAAGACTCCAACTGATTTCGGTCATGGCGGTTTAGTCATGCTCGATGGAAAGATCATGAAGCAAGAGAGCAGAGGCATCTGGCAAGGAGGTAAATCCACCAAACTCGACTTCTCAGTTGAGCTTTCCGCTGGAATGCACGTCATCGAACTCTACGGTGCCGAAGGATGCTGTGATGGCGTCACCGCCTGGTAATTCTCCGTGAACAACGGAAAATGGATGCAATGGACTGTCGTCAACTTCAACAGATTCTTCCAACGCAAGACTGTTCAGTTCAACCTTTGTAAGAACATGAAGGGATGGTAGAAAGAATGCCCAAGAGCCTCAGGATGGCACTATTCCATCAAGAAGGACCAATATGCTGAAGAGAATGTCTGCACCGTCTTGGTCAAGACTAACGGTAAACAGACCTGTAATGACTACTGTGCTTCTCAGAAACTTCAGTGCTACTATGCTCAGGACAACAAGGGTAACTCCTGCGTCCTCGATAAGAGACACACTAGAAAATCCACTCTTGAGAACGGCTGCAACCAGAAATGGGGCAACCAAGTCTGTGCCTGCGGATAAAAGATCCCAATGCAGACTGCCGTCATGTACCCAAGACAACCAGTCAAGGGTTCATCAATCTTCGTGAAGACCTTCAAATTCTCTAAGAATGCCATTGACAACCTTGATGTTATGAAACAACAAGTCAAGTTCAAGACCTAAAAAGGTTACTGTGAGAAACAAGTCCAGACCATGGAGAAAGTCAGTAACAAGGCCCTATGCGGAGGAACCAACCGTAACGTCGGATACTACTACAGAGTTGCCTTCCCAGTTGGCACCGACAAGACCACCTACTCATTCAAGACACCAACCGATTTCGGACATGGTGGAGTCGTTTTCATGGACGGCAAGATGGTCAAACAATACAAGAGCGACATCTGGCAAGGTGGTAAATCTACCAAGCTTGACTTGACCGTTACTCTTGATAAGGGTATGCATTACCTCGAGATCTACGGAGCCGAAGGATGCTGTGACGGTACCACTAGATGGTCATTCTCCTTCAACGGTGGAAAATGGATGATCTTCACCACTAGAAACCTGAACGTTTATAGAACTTCAACTAGAACTTAGGTCACTACTACCACAACCACCACCACTTCGACAACTTCCACGTCAACCAAGACCAGTTGTCAAGTCTATAGCGTCTATGATAAGACCACTAAGCAATACGTGTACAACCTCTACGCCCCATGCTACCTTTACTTCGATGGTAAAGATGATGCTGTGAGCGTTAAATCTCCAAAGGTTAACACCTTAGTCAACGAGTACACCGTTTCCGCCTGGGTCTACCCAGAAACCCTCAAAGGATGGAGATCTATTAGAAACACCAAAGGATGGAGCAAGAACGGAAACCACTTCCAATTCAAGGATAACAAACTTGAGTTCTCTGTCCACTCATCAGCTCCAACTGATGTTTGGTTCAACATGAAATTTGAGGATGACACCTGGTATCATTTAGCCGTCACTTACTCTACCAAGACTAAGTCATGCTCACTGTTCGTCAACGGTAAATTGGTCCAAACTGTCAAATACTCCAGAGCGCTTCCAGTCAGAATCGGTGCTGCCGATCTCGGATCTTGGAACAACGGAAGAAGATTCTAAGGACAACTTCTCGATGTCAGAGTCTATGACGCCGTCTTGACCCAATAACAGATTTCAGACAACATGCTTTTCAAGCAAATGCTCAAGAAGAATCTCCAAGGTCAATGGTACCTCTTAGAAGGTAAAGGCAATAAAGTCTTTGACTGGACTGGTAAAGGTAACAACGGTGATGTCCAAGGCAAAGCCAAGTGGATCTGTAAAGAGAAGCCAGTTATGACTACTCAAACTACTACCACTACCGCTTAGGTTCAAGATGATGATCAGTGCCTGTAGAAGAGACCAAGCTGGGGTAAGAAGCACTTCTGTGCTACCTCCAGAAAATGGTGCAAAGACAAGAAATGGGGCAAAGATATGACTGAATGCTGCCCATGCACTTGCAATCCAAAGCAATGCGGACACCAAGAAGCCTTCACTGTCAAGAAGTTCCCACTTCAAAAGACCAACATGTACGTCAAGACCGTTCAGATGAACAAGAACTTGATCGAAAACTTCGACACCATGCAATCTCAACTTCAGAAGAAGTCACCAGCTGGATACTGCGAAAAGGCCGTAAACCATATGCTCGGCGTCTCTAACCAGAGAATCTGCAGAACCAGACAACGTTCCAACGTTGGATTCTACTACAGAACTGTATTCCCAGTTCAAGAGTCTGGAACCACCTACACATTCAGAACACCAGCTGATTTCGGATATGGTGGAATGGTGCTTGTTGATGGAAAGATCATGAAGCAAGAAGTTAAGGACATCTGGCAAGGAGGAAAATCTAAGAAATTGGATTTCTCTATCACTTTAGACCAGGGAATGCACATGATTGAGCATTACGGTGCTGAGAAGTGCTGTGATGGAACCACCAAGTGGAGCTTCTCCGTCTCAACTCAGACCATGAGAGATAGTGACCAATGCCTCAAGGCTATTCCAGCCTGGATGAAATCATTCAACAAGTTAGGAGGTGCTAAGAAGTTCAAGGCTGCTGGTTCATTCTGTGCCTAATACGGTAAGAAATGGTGCACCAACAAGACTTGGAAGAAAGATGCCCTGAAATGCTGCCCATGCACTTGCGATGCAAAGAAATGCCAGACCGCTCAGAAGAGCTCAGGTTGGATGGACTGGACAGTTGTCAACTTCGATAAGTAACTTACTACGAAGATGACCACTACCACCTAGACCACAACTGTGACCAAGGTTATGAAGGCTATGGATGCTACGATTTCTGTTAAGACTGTCAAGTTTAACAAGAATGCTATTAAGAACCTCGGTGCTCTCAAGAGCGCTATGCAAAAACAGTCCCAGAAGGGCTACTGTAAAAAAGTTGTGCCATCAATGGCTCAAGTCAGTAACAAGAAACTTTGCGGCGGTGTCAACAGAAATGTTGGTTACTACTACAAGGTCAGCTTCCCAGTTGGTCAGAACGGTACTGAATACTCATTCAGACTTCCAACTGATTTCGGACTTGGAGGTGTCTCCATGCTCGATGGAAAGATCATGAAGCAAGAGAGCAAAGACATCTGGTCATCCGGTAGAGCCACTAACTTGAACTTCGCTATCACTTTGAATGCCGGACAACACGTCTTAGAAGTTTATGGTGCCGAAGGATGCTGTGATGGAACCACTAAGTGGCAGTTCGCTGTCAACAAGGGTACCTGGATGGAATTCACCTCGGTGAATCTCAACAGATTCTACAAGAAGAATATCATGCATACTGCTGACACTACCATGTGCAAGAAGATGAAGGGTTACGCCAAACTCTGCCCAGGCAAGTCTGGATACCATTACACCATCACCAAATCTTAAGAATTTAAAGAGGAAGATGTCTGTACCGCTTTAGTCTTCACCAAAGGTAAGACCTGCAAGCAATACTGTGCCACTCAAGGATTATAGTGCTACTACGCTTAGGATCAAACTAAGAACTCTTGCAAGATCAGTGCTGCTCACAAGAGACAGACCATGAAAGAGAACGGTTGCCTTCAGAAATGGAACAACCAATTGTGTACTTGCGGACAAGCCAAGACCCTTACAAAGACCACTTAGACCACCATTTAGAGATACCCACTTACCAAGGGTTCAATCTACGTCAAGACTGTCAACTTCAGAAAGAACGCCATTACCAACTTTGACGATCTCAAACAGGCTATGCAATAGAAACCAACTAGAGGTTACTGTTAGAAGAACGTTCAATCCATGGCTTAAGTTTCTAACAGAAAACTCTGCAGAACTCAATAGAACAAGAATGTCGGATTCTACTACAGAGTCACCTTCCCAGTCTACGTCAATGGTACTACCTTTGAATTCCACGTCCCAACAGACTTCGGATTCGGAGGACTTAGTATGATGGACGGTAAGGTCATGAAACAAGAGACTAAAGACATTTGGGCCTCTGGCCGCTCCACTAAGCTTAACATCAAGGTCAAACTTGACGGTGGAATGCACGTCTTAGAAGTCTACGGTGCTGAAGGATGCTGTGATGGAACTACCACATGGAAGTTCAAGGTCAACTCTGGAAAATGGGAGGATTTCACTGTCACCAACCTTAACAGATACGGTAGAGCCGTCGTTAAGATTAACAGACCAAAGATCACTGAACCAGTGAACACTCACCCATGCAAGAACTTCAACAACTATGCTACTCAGTGCACCAACTACAAGGGTAGACATTACGAGAAACTCGTGAAAGGATTTGCTGAGGTCGACTTCTGCGCTGTCTTAGTCAAGACCCAAAAGAAATCATGCTCAGCTTACTGTAAATCGCAAGATAGAGTTTGCCTCTTCGGTGTCAAGAACAGAAATGTTCGTGTCGTCGAAACTAGAGCCGCCACTGTTGCCCCAGGAACCCATGACGCTTCAGTCTGCAAGGGTATGAAGGGATATTAGAACACCTGTCCAAAGGTTTATGGTACATTCGACAAGAGCATCTTGTACTCTAACGAGTACAAGGCTCCAGGTGCCTGTAGAGCTCTCATTCTTACCAAAGGAAAGACCTGTAAACAATACTGCCAATCTTAAGGTCTCACCTGTAGATATGCTTAGGACAACACCGGTAACACCTGTAAACTCGATAAGAGACACAACAGACAGTCCATGAAAGAGAACGGTTGCCTCCAGAAATGGAACAACCAAATGTGCGCTTGCGGCCCAGCTGCTTCAGCTCCAGCCACCGCACAATCTTCCACTAACCAAGACAGTGACCAATGCCTCAAGGCTATTCCAGCCTGGATGAAATCATTCAACAAGTTGGGAGGTGCTAAGAAGTTCAAGGCTGCTGGTTCATTCTGTGCCCAATACGGTAAGAAATGGTGCAACAACAAGACTTGGATGAAGGATGCTAGAAAATGCTGTCCAACCACTTGTGGAGTTGCTACTGTTAAGAAGGAGATTGCTCAATGCGCCCCACAGAAAATGGTTATGAAACCTAATAACAAGAATGGTTGCAACGGTAACTGGGACTGGTCCATGTGCGGCTGCACAGTTCACAAGATCAGTGAGAAACCAAAGGTTAACCAACCAAAACTTCAGACTCCAAAAGTCAATCCAAAGACTGGTACTACCCATTGGGATATTAAGCCACTTCCACTGCAGTCAGCTGCAATCTTTGTTAAGACTGTCGCTTACACTGAGAAGAGAACCGATATCAATATCTTGAAAAAGAAATTGAACGTCCCATCTGGTAAAGGATATTGCGAGAAACTTGTCAACTCTATGACTCAAGTCAGCAACCAAAGACTCTGCAAGGGTGTGAACAAGAACGTTGGATTCTACTACAGAGTTACCTTCCCAGTTGGAACCGAAGGCCTGACCTACTCTTTCAAGACCCCAGTCGATTTCGGACTCGGAGGTATGGTCTACCTCGACGGAAAGAAGATCAAGCAAGATCTTTCAGACATCTGGCAAGGAGGTAAATCCACCAAGCTCGACTTCACCGCTAAACTCACCAAAGGCAATCACGTCCTTGAACTCTTCGGATCTGAGAAATGCTGTGATGGAACTACCAGATGGACTTTCAAAGTCAACTCTGGCAAATGGATGGATGTCACTACCTAGAACCTTAACAACTACGCTAAACCAATGATGACCGTGAACAACAAGGCCAAGATCATGATCAAGACCTTCAAATTTACCAAGAACCCAATGGAAAAATTCAACCTCTTCCTCTAATAGATCCAAAGAAAGGGTACTCAGAACGGATTCTGCGAGAAACTTGTCAACTCTATGACTCAAGTCAGCAACCAGAAACTTTGCTCTAGTAAGACTCAAAAGAACATCGGTTACTTCTACGTCATCGAATTCTTCGTCCTCCATAACAAACTTGTCTACGAATTCAGTCTACCAACTGACTTCGGAAATGGTGGCTTCACCATTGTCGACAAGAAGATGATCAAGCAAATGAAGGCTACCAAGCCATCTGACGCTGGACTTTCATTCAAGATGCAATTCAACAAAGGAAAGCACACCATTATTGTTGGTGGAGCTGAGAAATGCTGTGATGGAATGACCTCATGGAAATTCAGAGTTAACGGAGCTGCTTGGTAAGATTTCACATCTGCCAACTTAGACAAACCAGTCTACAACCCATCATACACTGAATAGGAAGATGATGATGAGGATGAGTTCACTATTAAGAAGTTACCACTTGCTGAGTCAACCATTATGTGGAAGACCGTTAAATTCGGCCAACATGCTGTGAACAACTACGATGAACTCCAGAGCGCTATGAGCGAGAAATCTGGAAAGGGTTACTGCACCAAAATGCTTAACCATATGGTCGGCAAATCTAACAAGAGAGTTTGTCGTGGATCTGCTAGAAACATTGGATACTACTTCAGAACCACTTTCCCAGTTGCCACCGATGGAGTCAAGTACTTCTTCAGACTGCCAACCGATTTCGGTAAAGGCGGTTTGGTCAAACTTGATGGAAAGATCATCATTCAAGAGAAAAAGAACATCTGGCACGGAGGTAAATCCACCCTGTTGGACTTCGACACCACATTGACATAAGGAAACCATCTTCTTGAAGTTTGGGGAGCCGAGCAATGTTGTGACGGCACCTTTAGCTGGTCCTTTAGAACTGAAGATACCAAGTGGATGCAATTCACCACCAAGAACTTCAATAACTTAGGAATGGCCAAGAGAATGACCGTTGAAGATAATGACGATGAGGACTGGTCCGATAGACATCAGGTCAAACCACTCCCACTTAGATAAGCCAATATCTACGTCAAGACTATCGCATGGAAGACATCATGCGTCAAGAAATTCAGCAAGTTCCAGACTGCCATTTCTACTCAAAAATGCGGCAAAGGATACTGTGAGGTTACACCAAACTCCATGGGTTAAGTCAGCAATGGCAAACTTTGCAAGGACGGATCTAAGAAGAACGTCGGTTATTACTATAGAACCGTCTTCCCTAACGTTTATGGAGGATCCAAGTGGTGCTTCAGAATTCCAGGCGGTTTCAAAGATGGAGCTGTCGTGATGTTTGACGGAAAGATTGTCACCTAACTCACCACTATGAGTTACGATGCTAAGAAGCCATCTGAGAAGCTTGACTTCTGCATGAATCTTACCAAGGGTAATCACGTCCTTGAGGTCTTCGGTGCTAGTAGAGTCGATTACACGACTTCTTGGTACTTCTCTGTCGATTCCAGCAAATGGATGACCTTCAGCTTAAGATACTTGAACCTCTACAGAGTCCAGAAGCAAATCGAGTCTAAGACCACCATCTGGTTCGGAAAACATACTGTCGACCAAAAGAGTAGAAAAGTCTGGCACACCGTTAATGTAAACGGTACTTTCAACAATCCAGTTGTTGTTATGGGCCCAATCTCCTCTGCTGGATCACACCCAGCCGTCGCCAGAGTCAAGAATGTCAGAAGAAATTCTGTCGGCCATGTCACCTTCCAATGGTAGATGCAAGAATGGTCATACCTTGATGGACCACACACCAAAGAAACCGTGTCATTCATGGTTGTCGAGTCCGGAGCTCACAAGCTGCCCGACGGATCTTGGGTTGTCGCTGGTAAATCAGCCGCCGGTTCCAAATGGAAGAGAGTCAACTTCAAACATGAATACGAGAAAGGTGAGAGACCAGTTGTGTTCACTCAGATCACTACAATGGAGTAGGATAACACCTACGCCACTAGACAGAGATACGTCACCAGCAAAGGATTCCAAGTTATGGTCCAAGCTGAAGAGAAACTCAGATTCAGAAAGATGAGAGATGTCGAAGAGATCTCTTGGGTTGCTTGGGGTGTTTCTAAAGACAGAAACAGACAATGGTTCTGTGGTATTTCCAAGAACTCTGTCACTCATAAAGGATAGACCTTCAACCTCCAAAATACCAAGTTCAACATGACCAGACCATCCATCTTTGCTGCTATGCAAACCACTGATGGAATGGACACCGCAGCCCTTCGTTACAAAGATCTCAAGATCAACAGCGTCCACATCAGAGTCGAAGAAGAGCAATCCAAAGATAAGGAATCTGCCCACACCACTGAGGTCGTTGGATATCTCGCCATCTGGGACACTAGAACTGTCATGAGAAAAGATCTCCAAGAAGATGACTCCGACGTTGAACAAGAGGATTACGTAAGAAGATTCCCACTTCAAGATGCTTCTATCTACGTCAGAACCTGTTCATTCAACAGAAACGCTATCAAATATAGAAACAAACTTATGTCTAAACTTTACGACAGAAAACCATCCAAAGGATACTGTGAGAGAGTCATGAAGGACATGAGTGAAGTTTCCAACAAAGCTATCTGCAAGAAAGCCTACAACAGAAATATCGGATTCCATACCAGAGTCATGGTTCCATCCGCTACCAAGAACACTTTCTGCTTCAGACTACCAGTTGACTTCGATAACGGTGCCCAAGCCCTTTGGGACGGCAAGCCAATGAGATCTGTCAGATCTGCAAAGAAGACTTAAGATCTTGGATTCTGCGTCAACGCCACTGCTGGAAACCATATTTTGGAGATCCTATACGTGTCCAGATCGTCTCAGGTTACTACCTCGTGGACATTCAGAACTAACAATGGTCAGTGGATGAACTTCACTTAGACTAATTTGAACTAGTACAGATTCCTCTCCCAGATCCGCGGAGATACTGTCGTTGAGTTCGGAACTGTTAGTGTCGACCAGCCTAAGAAAGACCTTTGGTACAGAGTTGGTATTCAAAACTCATTCAACAACCCAGTTGTTGTTATGGGCCCAGCTTCCTTCAACGGAAAACACCCACTCACCATCAGAGTCAAGAACGTGACGAGAACTAGCTTCGCATTCCAATTCCAAGAATGGACTTATCTCGATTTCACTCACGCTAAAGAGTCAATCTCTTACATGATCGTTGAAGATGGTGTTCACCAACTTTCTGACGGCACCTTCATTGAGGCCGGAAAGACAATGGTCAACAAGAAATGGGTCAAGGTCCAATTCGATGCTGACTTCAAGAGAGCTCCAAATGTGTTCACTCAGATCACCACTCAATACAAGACCAAACCATACAACACCAGACAGAGATACATCACTGACAACGGATTCCAAGTTGTGATGCAATCTGAAGAGAAACTTAGAGTCACTGAATCTGAAGAAGTCTCTTACGTCGCTTGGGGTGTCTCCAAGTAGACCAACCCAGTTTGGTTCTCAGGAAGAAGTAAAGACAATGTTGATGAAAAGGGACAAGTTCTCAAAATCATGAACTAATAGAATGTTAAGAATGTTCCAGCCTTCTTTGCTGCTATGCAAACCACTGATGGAGGAGATACAGCAGGAGTTAGATACAGTAATCTTAACGGTTAGTCTGTCAAAGTCTTCATTGAAGAAGAAACTTCTAGAGACAAGGAAGTAGACCACACCACTGAGGTCGTTGGTTACCTTGCCATCTTTGGAAAAGATATCAAGTACACTGCTCTTAAACCAAACACGATTGTTGAATTCGGCGACATCACTGTCGGTCAGAACAAACAGACCTTCTGGCATACCGTAACCATTAACGGTGTCTTCAGCAAGCCAGTCGTCGTTATGGGAACACCATCTTACAGAGGTGGACACCCAATGATGATCAGAGTCAAAGATGTTACTGCAACTTCCTTCAAATGGCAAATGCAAGAATGGACCTACCTCGATAACGTGCACACCGTTGAGACCATCTCTTATATGGTCGTCGAAGAAGGTATGAACTTCTTGAAAGATGGATCCTGGATCGAAGCCGGTACAACTCAAGCCGGAGCCAAAGCAACTGCTGTCAAATACAGTAAGTCCTTCCCAGGTACACCAGTCGTGATCTCATCGATCACCACTCAGACACGTGACAAGAATAGATATGTTCCAAGAGTCACCAAGACCTCCAACACTGGATTCCAAGTCTTCCTTCAATCTGAGGAGAAACTGAAAGTCACTGAATCTGAGCAAGTCTCCTGGGTCGCCTGGAGCACTAACGGTAGAAAATCGTCAGAATGGCAAGCTAAGGTTACACCAAACAAGGTCACTAACAAAGCTTACAAGATCGACCTCGTCGGAGGATTCAAAGATAAGCCAAGCTTCTTCACTGCTATGCAGACCGCTGACGGTATGAACACCGCTGGAATGAGATACAAATCTCTCACTGGCCAACAAGCTCAAGTCTTCGTAGAAGAAGAGAGATCTAAGGATAAAGAAGTTGACCATACCACTGAAGTTGTCGGATACATCGCTCTTTGGGGTGACTCAATCACCTACAGCGACCTCGGCGATGGAAAACTCGTCAAGACCGACTTCACTCAAAAACATAGAGTTGAGAGACTTCCACTCAAGGAGTCCACTATGTATGTCAAGACCATGAAATGGACTATCAACACCGTCTAATTCTACAAGAAATTCCAAACTCAAGTCTTCACTGAAGAGTCTACTGATGGATACTGCGAGAAGGTTGTTAGAGACCTTTCATCTCCATCCAACAAACTCTGTGGTGCCAAATCACTCTCTACGAATGTTGGATACTACTACAGAGCTGCCTTCCCTAACGTCATGGATAACGCCATGTGGTGCTTCAAATTCGCTTCCAAGTTCTCCAACGGTGGACTTGTCATGATCGATGGTAAATTGGTCAAGAAGATGCAAGGAACCAACAAGGGTAAAGCCGGATCACTCGATTTCTGCTAGAAACTTACTAAGGGTAATCATCTTATCGAAGTATTCGGAGCCAGCAACAAAGATGTCAGTCTCAAGTGGACTTTCGCTGTCGCTGAAGGCAAACAATAGCCATTCACCTGCAAGAACCTTAACACTTACATGAGAATGCCAAAGAGAACAACCAAGGCCACATCAGTCCTTATGTTCGGTGATATCACTGTTGACCAGAAAACCAAGAACACTTGGCACAAGGTTGATATTACTGGTAAGTTTAACAAACCAGTTGTGATCATGGGAGCTCCATCAATGAATGGCAAGGACCCAATCACTATCAGAGTTAAGGAAGTCACTAGAAAATCATTCAAGTGGCAAATGCAAGAGTGGTCCTATCTCGACCAAACGCACGCAGCTGAGACTATCTCTTACATGATCGTCGAAGCCGGATCCTGGAAACTTCCAGATGGCACCTGGTTCGAAGCCGGTAGAACCGCTGGAACCTCCAAGTGGAGAACTGTCAAGTTCGCTCACAAGTTCAAGAAAGCTCCAGTTGTGTTCTCTCAGATCACTACTCAGCAGAAAGCCAAGCCATACACCACCAGACAACACTACGTCACCAACAAGCAATTCCGTGTCTACATCCAAGCTGAAGAGAAACAAAGAGTTACTGAGAATGAGGAGATCTCATGGGTCGCCTTTGACTTGACTAGCCGCAAGGCCACCAAGTAACAATGGTTCGTTGGCAAGACCAGAAACGTCGTCGATGAAAGAGGTACTCTTATCAAGTTCAACAACGTGAACACTAAGAAAGATGCCCAACCAAGTTTCTTTGCTCAAATGCAAACCAGAGATGGTTCAGATACTGCCACTGTCAGAAACACCGGTCTTAAGGGTAACCAAGTCACCGTCAAAGTTCAAGAGGAGCAATCTAGAGATAAAGAACAAGATCATACTTCTGAAGTTATTGGATACATGGTCATCTGGGACACTAGAAATGTCAACAGAACCCAGATCAAGGATCAAGAGCCAGTCAAGACTCAACCAAAACTTCACTCAATGAGAAGATTCCCACTTACTGACGCCAAGATCTACGTCAAGACCACTAAGTTCAACAAGAGTCCAGTTGACAATTTCGCTAAGATGCTCGCTACATTGAAGAACAAGTCACCAAAGGGTTACTGCTAGAAATACGTCAGCTCCATGCACAAAGTAGGCAACAGAGCCTTGTGCAACAAGGGTAGACTCAGACATGCCAGAAAGAACATCGGATTCTAATACAGAGTCAACTTCCCAGTTGGAGTAAGTGGTACCAAGTACTGCTTCCATACACCAATGGATGTCAACCATGGAGGTCTATCTATGCTTGATGGTAAGATTATGAAACAAACCAAGAAGAACGTCTACAGATACGGTAGATTGAACACCAAGCTCTTTGACTTCTGTGTCGAGCTTGAGTCCGGAAACCATATGCTTGAGCTTTACGGAGCTGAAGGATGCTGCGACGGAACCACCAGATGGACATTCCAGGTCAACGGTGGAAAATGGGAACGATTCACTATCGATAACCTCAACAAATACGCAGCTATGAAAGCCATCAAGGGTGACACCATCGTCGAGTACGGTGATGTGACTGTCGATTAGAAGAACAGAGCCCAATGGCATGAAGTTAAGATTGCTGGTGTCTTCAACTCACCAGTCGTGATCATGGGAACTCCATCTTTCAATGGAGGACACCCACTCACCATCAGAGTCAAGGATGTTTCTAGAACTTCCTTCAAATGGCAAATGCAAGAATGGTCATACCTCGATGGACCACACACCAAAGAGACTATCTCTTACATGGTCGTCGAAGAAGGATCCCACCAACTCTATGACGGCACTCAGATTGAAGCCGGTAAGACTAATGTCAGATCAGCCAAGGTCGTCAGATACAAGAGTAAGTTCGATAAAGCTCCAATTGTGTTCTCTCAGATCACTACTCAAGAGCAGTTCAAGCCATACACTACTAGAATGAGAACCACCACCAACAGATACTTCAGAGTGTACGTCAAGGCTGAAGAGAGATAAAGAGTCACTGAGACCGAGGAAGTGTCCTGGGTTGCTTGGAGTGTGACCAAAGACAAGTCTGCCCCATGGTAGGCCGTCAGATCCAGAAAGATCGTCGATGAGAGAGGTGAATTACTAGCCATCGCTGCTGATAAGAAATTCACTGGTACTCCATGCTTCTTCGCCGACATGCAGACCATGAGAGGTATGAATACCGCTTCCCTTAGATATAAGACTCTCAAGACCAACTCCGTCAAGGTTTATGTCCAAGAGGAACAATCTAAAGACAAAGAGGTCAACTCACCAGATGAGAAAGTTGGATACCTTACCCTGTGGAGCAACGAACAAGATTCCAAGACCACCACCAGAGGATTCATCTCCACCGAGATGCTCATAGGCAACATGCAAGTCCAACAAGATTGGTCCGCCATGCAAACTGTCAAGAGATTCCCACTTAGCCAGCCAACTATGTACATCAAGACCATGTACTGGCAAGGTAACTGCGTCAGCAAACTCAACAGATTCCAATCCTCCATCTACTCCAAGAAGACCCTCACTAAGGGTTATTGCGAGCGTATGGTCAACAACCTTGATCAGGTTTCCAACAGCAAATTCTGCGCTAAGGGCGCCACCAAGAATGTTGGTTACTACTACAGAATCGTCTTCCCTAATGTCTATGGAGGTGCTGAATGGTGTTTCAGAACCAGAGGTAACTTTGGAAATGGAGGTGTCACCATGCTTAACGGTAAGACCGTTGCAGTGACCAAAGATGGTAAGAAACAGATGGACTTCTGTCAGAAACTTAAGAAGGGTAACCACGTCCTTGAAGTCTTCGGTGCCAGTTCAGGCAAAGACACCAAGGTGTACAAGTGGACCTTCAGCGTCGACAAATCCGCATGGTAGAGCTTCTCCCTCAAGACTTTAAAGAAATTCAGAGTTATGAAATAAGTCAAGTCGACCACTGTTATTTGGTTCGGAAAACACTCTGCTGAGTAAACCAGTAACAAGAAATGGCACACTGTTCAAGTTAATGGTACATTCAACAACCCAGTTGTTGTTATGGGCCCACTTTCCTCGAACGGAGCCGAGCCAGCTGTTGTTAGAGTCAAAGATGTTACTAGAAACACTAAGGGTCATGTTACCTTCCAATGGTAGATCCAAGAGTACTCTTATCAAGACAAGAAACACACCAAGGAGACCGTGTCATTCATGGTTGTCGAGTCCGGAGCTCACAAGCTGCCCGACGGATCTTGGGTTGTCGCTGGTAAATCTAACGCCAATGAGAGATGGTAGAAAGTCATGTACAAACGCGCCTATCCAGGCAAAGAGAGACCAGTTGTGTTCTCTCAGATCACCACTTTCGAGAACGAAGCCACATTCGTCACTAGAATGAGATACGTGAATAATAAAGGATTCCAAGTCAAAGTTCAAGCTGAGCAAAAGCTTATGAACAAGAAACTTCTCACCAGAGAAGAGATCTCTTGGGTCGCTTGGGGTATCTCCAAAGATAACAACAGACAATGGCTTGCCGGAATTTCCAAGAATTCTGTCACCCACGTAGGATAGACTTTTAGTCTTAAGAACACTAAGTTCAACAAGGTCTAACCAAGTATCTTCGCTGCTATGCAAACCACTGATGGTAATGACCCAGCCGGTTTGAGATATAAGAACTTGGGTACCAACAGTGTCCACGTCAGAGTCGAAGAAGAGCAATCCAAAGATAAGGAATCTGCCCACACCACTGAGGTCGTTGGATATCTCGCCATCTGGGACCAGAAGATCTAGAAGAAAGATCTCATTGAAGATGATTCTGATTACGAGAATGACAATGAGCACTACATCTAGAGATATCCACTCTTTGATGCCGTCATCTACACCAAGACTGTTAGATTCACTAAGAACGCCATCAAATATGAGAACGAGCTCGTCCAAGCTTTGAATGATAAGACCAAGACCAAGCAAAGAGGTTACTGCAACAAGGTTGTTAAAGACCTGAGCAAAGTCTCCAACAGAGAAATCTGTAGAGGTACCTCCAGAAACATCGGTTACTACTATGGTATCGTGATTCCATCCGCTGAGGAGCAACAATTCTGCTTCAGAACCCCAGTTGACTTCAGCAAGGGAGGCTTCTCCATGTGGGACGGCAAGATCGTCAAACAGTTCAACACAAATGCTGTTGCCAAGAGAACTACCACCACTAAGAATGTTCCATCTTACACTTACGTCGGATGTTACAAAGATGATGCCAGAAGAAACCTTCAATTCGGTCCTAAGAAATACGGTTATACCCACTCCACCTGCAGAGCTGCTTGCTCTAGATTCAAGTACTTCGCCCTTCAAAACAACGGTTGGTGCTGCTGCGGTAACTCTTATGGATAGAAACAGTACAAGAAGATTGATGACAAGAAGTGTGATGTCTACCGTAAGGATATGGGAGGACCATGGGCTAATGCCGTCTTCACCAATAACAAGCATCCAGATAACAAGAAAGTCATGACTACTGTCGATAAAACTGATTCTGGAGAGCCAGCCTGGACTTCCGTCGGCTGCTACAGAGATGATGCTAGAAGAAACCTTAAATTCGGTCCAAAGAAATACGGTTACAACCAGAACACTTGCAGAGATGCTTGCGCTAAGTATAGATACTTTGCCCTTCAGAACAACGGTTGGTGCTGCTGCGGAAACGAATACGGACAACAGAAACAATACCCAAGAGTCAAGACCTCTGAATGTGACAAACCATATGGTAAAGGTATGGGAGGACCATGGGCTAATGCTGTTTATGAGAACAACATGTTCGGACAAGGTAAACTTAACTTCTGCGTTGACGCTACCGCTGGAAACCATATCTTCGAAGTCTACGGATCCAGCTCAATGGATTCATCTAGCAGATGGACATTCCAGGTCAACGGTGGAAAATGGCAAGAATTCACTCAAGTGAATCTCAACAAGTACAAGAAACTCGAGTAGATCAAGGGAGATACTGTCGTTGAGTTCGGAACTGTTAAG
>Ga0115104_10430073_pt1 | contig 17301 bp, 15 predicted proteins | sample CN18umnscriptome_2_FD_89649 | JGI IMG/M metagenome (GOLD analysis project Ga0115104, IMG submission 89649) | Marine eukaryotic communities from Pacific Ocean to study complex ecological interactions - CN13ID_70_C50_10m_0.8um Metatranscriptome... | ecosystem: Environmental > Aquatic > Marine >...
GGCATTTAACATAATGACAAATATTTTACCACTAACAAAAGATATTTTTTGTAAATCTAAAGAGAGCATTGCCCAAGAAATATTTTTTTCTGAGACAGGAATTTCTAGCGAAGATGCTTTTTATTTAGTAAAAAAAAGTTTGAGCTCAGCAGATGATGGAGAACTGTATTGTGAGCACGTACTGAACGAGTCTTTTTGTTTAATGGGTGGAATAATACAAAACTCTAGTTATGATGAAGTCCAGGGGTTAGGTCTGCGTTCTGTCCTCAAAGATCAGGTCAACTATGCCCATACTAGTATTCTGACCCCCGAATCCCTGAAGTCCCTTTCCGATACAATATTCTCTGCCAACAGAGGTTATAAAGGTTCTTTAGACGCTTTCAAGATTGCTCCTAAAGTCAAAATAAATTTAATGACAAACTTTTTAGAAGAAAATTCTTTTAGCGAAAGGTTGTCCTTATTAAAAGAGATAGATTGTTACACTAGAAACCTAGATTCACGAGTTTCTGAAGTTATAGTAAAACTTGGTATTTCCTGGAAAGTAGTTATGATAATGCGCCCTGAAGGTAGAATTTTTTACGATGTTCGCCCTATGGTAAGACTTAATGTTACAGTAATTGTTAATGATAATGGTCATCAGGAATCTGGCTATTTCGGTGGAGGCGGTCGTAAGGATTTGTCGTTTATTTTTAACAGCTCTAATTGGAAAAATATATGCCATAAAGCGGTGGAACAGGCTGTAATGAATTTATATGCTGTTGCCGCTCCAGCAGGGTCTATGCCCGTAGTGATGGGTAATGGCTGGGGAGGTGTTTTGCTTCATGAGGCGATAGGCCATGGACTAGAGGGAGACGCTATCAGGAAGAAAACATCTATTTATGCCAATAAACTAGGTCAACAGATCACGATACCAGAAGTAACCGTTATAGATGACGGGACTGTTTCTGAGTGTAGAGGGACTTTAAGCGTGGATGACGAGGGCACACCTGCGCAGCGCAATGTTTTAATTGAAAATGGTTATTTAAAGAAGTTCATGCAAGACAGGCTAAACGGTCGTCTATTAGGTGTAGGTTCCTCGGGCAACGGCCGTCGTGAAAATTATACCCATATACCTATTCCTCGTATGACAAATACTATTATGTCTAGTGGTGATTTCACAAAGAAAGAAATCATCTCATCTGTTGATAGAGGGTTGTACGCTTCATATTTGGGTGGTGGTCAGGTAGATATTTCTTCTGGAAAGTTTGTTTTTGAGGTCGCTGAAGGTTATATGATAGAGAATGGTCGCATAGGTAAACCCGTAAAAGGAGCTACGCTTATAGGTGACGGACTAGAAGTTCTACAAAATATTTTAATGGTTGGAAATGATTCATGTTGGGATCCTGGCATAGGATCATGCGGCAAAGCAGGACAGATGGTACCTGTTGGAGTAGGTCAGCCTACTCTTCTCGTGTCCTCTCTAACAATTGGAGGAACAGATCTTTCTTGATAAATGATTTGTAATTGGATGTGGATTTATTTTGTAATCTTATGAAAATTCATTAGTCGCTGATTAAATAAAATTAATTTAATTGTAGCCTTTTCTAAAAAACATAATAAAAACATGTTTGTTTGCTATACTTTCTTTTGTTTTTACTATATCCTTTGGGGCAAAGTTCTTGTTATATAATTAAACTCAAATAAAATATTTTATAACTTTCTAATGGAGAGAAAAGTGAGTTCAGAAAAAAATCATCCTTTTCATATTGTCGATCCAAGTATTTTACCTTTACTTTGTTCTGTAGCATCTTTTGGTGCGGTAGTTGGCATTGTATTTTGGGCAAGAGATATGGGGATCTATGTTTTAGTAGGTTCTATGGCTGCTCTAACCGCTGTTATGTATAAGTGGTGGAGTGATGTTACTTCTGAATCTTTAGTCCCTGGGTTACACAATGACGTCGTACGTACTGGATTCCGTTATGGCATGGTACTTTTTATTTGCTCGGAGGTAATGTTCTTCGTTGCTTTCTTCTGGGCATATTTTGACGCAGCTATAGGACCTATGGAATCCATAGGATCCGTGTGGCCACCAAAGGGCTTAGTAACCTTCAATCCTTACGAGCTTCCTCTCGTTAATACTGTAATATTACTTCTATCAGGAACCACAGTAACTTGGGCACACCACCTAATAGTAGAGTCAGACAACAAAGGGGCTATACAGAAAACTGGAATTACCGTTCTACTGGGAATGCTATTTACTTGCTGTCAAGCTTTTGAGTATATGCACGCACCATTCTCCTTTGGTGATAACGTTTATACATCCGCATTTTTTCTTGCCACTGGTTTCCATGGTTTCCATGTTATCGTGGGTACAATATTCCTGGCTGTCTGTTTCCAACGCTTGCGACATAATCACTTTACTAAAGATGACCACTTTGGCTTTGAAGCAGCCGCCTGGTACTGGCATTTTGTAGATGTGGTTTGGTTGTTTTTATTTTTCGCAATTTACATCTGGGGAAGATAAACATAGACACAATTACTACCTAGTATATCTACTGGGTAGATAATATATGTTATAAGTATGGCAACTATGGAGATTGTTCCATTATTTTTTCTCGTGTTCGTAAAACTTCTTTTTCTTTAACTGTCTTTAGCATGGCAATAGTTGCATTCTGTTGTTTCCTGTCTTTATGGCAACTTAAGCGTCTAGAAGAAAAAGAAGTTTTTATTTACAAAACATCTAAAAAACTAGACTACCTGTCTTTTAACACAAACAGCTTCTTTCACGACTCATGCGAAGTATTTAGCTTCTGGAATCGCAGGCCCATATTCTTACTGGGATCCTTCGATAAAAACATCGTTATGTGTTTACAAGCCAGAACTTCCCATGCTGGATATGGCATCAACGTCGTTTCTCCCTTTCACCTGTTCTCTGGATATACTGTCTTATTTAACCATGGCTGGTTCCCCTCTTATTATAGACTGTTAGATTATAATCTAATTGACTCAGATAGCTGCCTATTGCTATCTGTCGTATGCGTGGGAGAAAGACAGGGATCGTTTATACCTCCATGCTATCCTAATTACCACGAATGGCATACTCTGGATTACTTCTCTTTAATATCCAATTATTTTGGCAGCTTCTACTCCGTGCCTTTTTTTGTTTCTTCTAATAAATATGCAAGCATATTGTCTTACAATGCATTAAGGTCACATAGTATACCTAACAATCATCTTGTATATTCTCTAACTTGGATGTCACTATCTATATTTATAATTATATCATATATAATTTACTCTAGAAGTCGTGGTTAGATTTTGCTATGGTGGGTAAGTTAATTTCTGTTAAGCAAATCTAATTTAATTATTTTTGCATTTATGGTGGTATTATGAAGGTAGTAAGCTCTCTAAAATCTCTGAAGTCAAGGCATCGCGGATGCAGAGTCGTCAAACGTAGAGGCAGACTGTGTGTTATAAATAAAAGCAACCCTAGATTCAAAGCTAGGCAGGGATAATACTTTTGCTATATATAAAATAGGTGATCACAATGTCCAGAATTGCTATAGAAGATTGTTTTAGTAGAATAGGTAACCACTTTCAACTAGTGGTTATAGCATCGCACAGGGCAAGGCAGATTTCTTCTGGCGCTCCCTCAAAATTGGATAGGGGAAATGACAAAAACCCCATTCTAGCTCTTAGAGAGATCTCCGAGGGTGTTATTAATATCGACGACGTATTTAAGTCATTAGTTCAAAGCTACAGATTTAACATCTATATGAACGATAAGGACGAAGATCTAGACTTCATTTTGAATGAAGACTAACGCCGGCCATAAATATACACAACCAGCATACTAGACCATGATAAGCACTTAGTCTGAATGGTTCTAACAGCTATATATTCTTTTTACGAATTAATATTAGTTGGGAGTAAATTGTTATCAACTGTTAGGATTTGTCGGACTAAGGACTATATTTTTTTGGTCTAACACGTTTGGCCGTAGAAAATACTATTTGCTTATAAAGTAGAGATGTGAGCAGATGCATTCCTCATCTCTATCTTTAAAATTATCCTTCTTATTTCTCGTACGGCTTCTCTTATAGTGCATAAATCTTGACCACTTACAGTTAGTAATAGCTCCGGGTAGTTAAAGGAATAGCTAGGATAGCTGCCTATATTGACCAGCTTGTACTGAGTCTGAACTTCTTCTAATTTAAGAGATATGTGTGACTCGCTAATATTAGAAACAATACTTTCCTTATATATCTTTTTTTCTTGCTTTATTAACGAAGTTAAGTTGTTAAACATAGATACACATATTTTTGTATATCCTGCTAAACAAAAGATGTTTTCTATGTAGAACCCTGGGGCGCGCGTCTCTGTGCAAAAAATGAGCTTTGCTCCCCTTGGAAGTGATGACATCTTTTTTTCTGAATAAGATAATTCGGTAGATATATCTCTGCTGAAGCTTTTCGCGGCGTGAATATTTATATCTAGCGGAACAGACAATAAGTCCGCAACAGTATCAATTGTTATATCATCATGGGTCGGTCCTATACCTCCAGTAGTAATTACATATGTATATTTGTTATATAAACTACTTAACGCGTTCATTATGTCATTTTTTTTGTCTGGTATTATTCTCACTTCTTTCAAGACAATTCCTTTTAGGAAAAAACTCTTTGCTATAAAGTTAATGTTTTTATCTTGGACTTGACCGGATAGTATTTCGTCACCAATAACTATTATGGAGGCTGTTTTCATGTATTTATTTTCGTTCATATTATTAAAACTTTTATTCAGTATCTTTTTTTGTTAATAATAGTATTATGAAGTTCTTAAATCCACTAATTCCAGGAATTTTATTAAATCGTTATAAAAGATTCCTAGTTGATATGATATTAGAAAATAACAATAGCATTATTACTGTTTATTGCCCTAATCCTGGATCTATGAAAGGAGTTAGTGCACATGGACTAAGATGCTGGGTTTCTAAGTTACCCTTATCCAGTAACAGGAAATATGAATACCGCCTAGAGATGGTTGTGGATAACAGAAACACAATAATTGGTGTTAATACCAATATAACTAACTCTTTAGTGAAAGAATCTTGGTACAAGGGCAGTTTCAGATTTTTGAAAGGATATACTAATATTTATTCGGAAATTCCTTATGGGCAAAAATCAAGAGTAGATTTTATGTTCTTAGATAAAAAAGGAAAACAACCCCCCTGTTATTTAGAAGTTAAAAACGTCCACTTGAATAGAGAAGAAGGTGTAGCTGAATTTCCTGACTCTGTTACTGACAGAGGAAGAAAACACGTAAGGGAATTAACTAACTTTGCTTGTAGGGGATTTAAGGCTTATATTTTGTATGTAGTTCAGCGTAATGACTGCAACTACCTAAAAATTGCAGATGATTTAGATTATAAATATAGTGACTACTTTAGTAAATCGTATTATATGGGCTTAACCCCTATTATTTATGCATGTAATTTATCCGTATATAATATTAGCTTGTCAGATCCTATGATTTTTGTTGGTAATTAGTATGGCACGACCTATCTTGCACAGTGTAACTTCTTTTGACCTTATGCGTACCTCTGGAGAACTAGCTTCTAGTACATTGGATTACATAAGCTCTTATGTTGTAGAAGGAATATCCACTGAGATATTAAATGAACTCTGCCACAACTTTATTATTTTTAATAAAGCTATCCCTGCACCTCTCAACTACCACGGGTTTCCTAAATCAATTTGTACATCCGTAAATTATATTGTATGTCATGGTATACCATCTGTAAGTAAATCTCTTAAAAAGGGAGATATAATTAATATCGATGTAACTGTAATCATTGATGGGTGGCATGGTGATACAAGTAGAATGTTTACTATTGGTATTATCCATAAACAAGCTAGATTATTAATAGACGTAACATATACTTGTATGGTCCTAGGAATATCAGTGGTAAGGCCTGGTAATAGTACTAGCGATATAGGTAATATTATACAGTCATATGCTGACAACATGGGATTTACTGTCGTTAGGGACTTCTGTGGCCACGGTATAGGTGAAGATTTTCATTCTGCGCCAGAGATATTACATTTTGGTAACAATGACAGTAGAGGGGTGATTTTAGAAGAGGGTATGTTTTTTACTATTGAACCTATGATTAATATAGGTACTCACAATGTTAAGGTGCTGAGAGATGGATGGACAGTTGTCACTAAAGACAAGAAGTTATCATCTCAGTTCGAGCATACTCTTGCAGTGACAAAAAATGGATCTGAGGTATTTACTCTAACATGCTAGAGGTACCTGAAAGCGATAACTGAGTATTCAATGAATACTCAGTTATATTAATAAAACTATATTTTTATTACTTTCTCGCCTTTACGCCAGTTACAAGGGGTAAGTTCTTTAGTCTGTAAAGCATCTATTATGCGCAGTGTTTCTTCTGGGCTCCTTCCCACCGGTAAGTCATTAACACTTACGTGCCTTATCACTAACTCCGGATCTATTATGAAAGTTGCTCTTAAGCACACTCCCTCCACACCATGTAGTACTCCTAGGGATGATGAGAGCTCACGTTTTATATCTGATAATAGAGCATATTTTAGCCCGGATAGTTCAGGATTGCTTTTTCTCCACTCTAAGTGCACAAATTCTGAATCCGTGCTAATACCATAGACAGTTGTGTTCCTATTTAAGAAGTCTTCGTGAACGTTGTTAAGTGCTACTAATTCTGTTGGACACACAAATGTGAAGTCTTTTGGGTAAAAGAATAATACTTGCCAATTACCTGCGGCAGTACTTTCTGTTACTTTGAAGAAGGCATCTTTTATATCATTTGATTTTACACCTTTAAGGTCAAATGAAGGCAGTTTGTCTCCGATAGTTAACATTTACATTTCCTTTCTAGTATTTTCCTAATAGAAATACTACATAGATGATAATTATTTTTCAACATTTAGAATGCGAAAAATTATGTTATCTCATATTTATTAAAATTTCTCATGTATATTTGAGGTTAAGTATTCTAGTTTGGTGACTCAACAGACATTCTGCTAATAGATTTACCTGTCTTCTGATCAACAACCTTCATGCTGAGTCTAGCTTTTCCCCTGTCAAATCCAACCAATTGGACGTATACATAATCACCTTCTTTCGTGATATCTGTTACTTTTTTTATTCTTTCTTGTGTGAGTTCACTAATGTGCACTAGCCCGTCGCGTGGTCCCAGGAAATTCACAAAAGCTCCAAATTCCATTATTTTCACTACTTTGCCTTTATAAATCTGACCGACTTCAGGCTCCGAAACTATTTCTTTTATTCTTTTTAATGCTTCATCAATAGATTTCGTATCTTCTGCGGAAATTTTTACTAGTCCTTCATTGGATATATCTACTTTAGCATTCGTTTTTTCACATATGTCTCTTATGGTTTTACCCCCTGATCCTATTACTTCTCTTATTTTTTCTTGAGGTATACTCAAATTAGCTATTTTAGGAGCGTATCTACCTATTTCGTTATGAGTATTTAAAGTTTTACTCATTTCTTCCAGTATGTGTATTCTTCCTTTTTTAGCTTGATTCAGTGCTGATTCTATTACTTCTAATTTTAATCCTTTAATCTTAATGTCCATTTGTAGAGCTGTGATTCCATCAGACGTGCCTGCTACTTTGAAATCCATATCTCCTAGATAATCTTCATCACCTATTATGTCAGAAAGTATTATAAACTTATCTTTTTCTTCTTGTATTAAGCCCATTGCTATTCCCGCAACTGGTCTTGACAGTGGTACTCCTGCGCTCATTAGAGACAACGAACTGCTGCACACAGTTGCCATGGAGGAGGATCCATTAGATTCTGTTATTTCTGATACAACACGTATTGTATATGGAAATTCTTTTGACTTAGGAAGAACTTGGTTCAAAGCTTTCCATGCTAATTTACCATGACCTATTTCACGTCTTTTAGGAGACATGTTACGTCCTATTTCTCCTACCGCATACCCTGGGAAGTTATAGTGTAGCATGAAACGCTCCCTATACTCACCTCCTATAGCATCCACTATTTGCTCGTCATGTCCTGTTCCCAGCGTAGTTACGGCTAGTGATTGAGTTTCACCTCGTGTGAACAGAGCGCTGCCATGAGTCCTCTTAAGAATATTTATTTGAGATTCTATCGGTCTTATTGTGTCTTCATTTCTTCCGTCGATTCTTGTAGACGTTCTAATGATTTGATCTCTGATGATCTTTTTCTCTAATTTTTTCAACAACTTTAATACTATATTATCTGTAACTATGACGTTGTCTATATGATCACTACAGTCTTCAATAGCCTTGTTTCTTAGTGTTGTTAATTTTAACTCTCTATCTTTTTTTTGCTTGATATTATATAGTTCAGATATTTGATTTTTATAATTTTCTATTAATATTTTTTGTATATTATGGTCGTTGCCTATATTTCTATTGGCAAAATCGTGTTGATTTATATCAACTTTGGTCGACAGTTGCGCTATCATATCAATTATGGGTTGTATTTGCTCGTGACCAAATTTTATAGCTTCTAATATTATTTTTTCCGGTAGCTCATGTGCCTCTGTTTCTACCATAAGTATAGACTCTTTGGTCCCTACTATGACTAGATCTAGTTGGGAACTTTTTAGTTCTTCTTTTGATGGATTAAGTATGTACTTTTCGTTTTTGTATCCTATTCGTGCTGCTCCTATGGGATCTACAGGAATACCTGATATGCATAGAGCAGCCGAACAGCCTATTATTGAAGGTATATCCGTAAGGTTATTATTGTCATAACTAAGTACTGTTGCTAATATTTGCGTCTCGTGTTGAAATCCCTCTGGGAATAGTGGTCTTAGAGGTCTATCTATTAACCTAGATATAATTATTTCTTTCTCTGTTGGTCTTCCTTCTCTTTTAAAAAAACCTCCAGGAATACGCCCGCTAGCGTAGTATTTTTCTTGGTAGTCAACGCTTAGGGGTAAAAAATCTACGTTTGGATTATTATCTTTAGAGAATACAGCTGTACAAAGAATAGTTGTCTCTCCGTATGTTATCATTACAGCACCATCGGATTGTCGAGCTATATGTCCAGTTTCTATAACTAGTGGTGTATTATTCCATGTGATTTCTTCTTTGTTTATATTAAACATGAACTCTCCAACTATTTTTTGTTGTTTTCTAATAATATTGATTTTATTATTTTGCTTTTTATCTTCTTAATCCTAAGTTTTTAATTAAAACTTTGTAGCGATCGTTACTTTTTGATTTCAAATAGTCCAGTATTCTTCTTCTTTTTCCTACCATTATTAATAAACCTCTGCGCGAATGAAAATCATGTTTATGCTCGTGCATATGTTTGCTCAGATTAACAATTCTCTCAGTCAGTATCGCAACTTGAACCTCAGAAGATCCAGTATCCCCTGTATTAATTGAATATTTCTTTATTAATTCTGTTTTACGTTGTTTACTAATAGACATTAATTATCTCCTATAACTTTAAAGATACGTTTTGGTTGAAATATGTTGTTTTGAATTAAGCCAATACCTAACACTTGCATTTTATTATTCACGGCTAAAATAGTATCATAACTCTTAAGTCCAGTTAAAATATTTTTTCCTTGATATACGCGTCTTTCAAGTCCTTTTCTAACTAATAGTTTAGGTATACCTTTTAGACTTTTATAAATTGAATAAAAAGCAGGGCTTGAGACGATTTTATGACCCATTTCTTTTATTTTTTCCAGAGAAATCGTATTGTAAGAATAAAAATTCTTTACTTTAGTGCGTTTTAAAAAATTAATATGCGCAAAGGTTCCTAAATTCAAGGCTACATCCCTGCAAAAAGATCTGATGTAAGTACCTTTTGAGCAAATTAGTTTATAGCTGGATGTTTGATTAAAGAAGGTTAGCTCTTCTACTCTTATATTCTTGGGTTGTAGATTTAGGTTAATGTTACCATTGGAGGCTAGTTTGTACGATTTCTTCCCTTCAAATTTTATATTGCTATAAACAGGAGGTATTTGCTTTTCGTACTTTTTATACATAAATATTACAAGTGATAAGTGTTTATTTGTCGGATAAAAAATTGTTTTTTTGATGATTTCTCCCTTTTGGTCTGTGGTGCTCGTATGTTGCGACCACTGTATTTTGAAGATATATTCTTTTTCATTATTTATAAAAAAAGGAATACTTTTTGTTGCCTCATTTATTGCAACAGGTAGGACACCAGATGCAAATTCGTCTAGTGTCCCAGAGTGACCGATCTTTTTTACTTTTAGTATTTTTTGTATTATTTTTATTGCTTGATTTGATGTGATACCTGGTGGCTTATTTAGGTTGATCCATCCGTTTAATTTACATACCAACTTGATTTTATTTCATTTTTTATGATGTTATTTGATTTTGCTGAATATAGCTGTTTATTTATTGTGAAGGGCTTATCTTTTGTATAATTGAGCAAACTCTATTTGCTTCATCGAAATTTTTATCGTACTTGAATTTCAAATTGGGTATGAATCTTAATTTCATATTTTTAGATATAATATTTTTTATATCTTTTATTATAGTGGTAAGCGTCTTGTTTATACTTTTAAGTTTAGATTTCATGTTTTCTCTTACAGTAAATAGAATTATTGCTTCTCTTAAATCCGGTGATATTCTAACTTTTATAATTGTAACATAGCTTTCCCTGAGTATACTTCTATCTGGGATGTTAAATAACAAAAAGTTAGCTATTATATGTTTTATATACATTTCAGTTTTTATTTTTTTTCTCTGAAATTGATCGTATACAACATCATTCTTATTCATATTATGTAGCGGCCCTAGTTTTATATAATTTTTCTTTTTATTTCCTCTTTATCAAAACATTCTATTTTGTCATGTATATGTATGTCTTGGTAGCTCTCAAAAGCTACACCACATTCAAATGGTTCTCTTACTTCGTTCACTTCTTCTTTAAATCTTTTTAAGGTCCTAAGTTTGCCTTCATGAATTACTATATTATTTCTTAGCAACCTAACGCCAGACCCTTTTTTTATAACCCCTTCGGTGATCATGCATCCAGCTATTCTACCTGTTTTAGAAATATTAAATATCTGCTGTACTTTGGCGTAACCTAGAAGTGTTTCTTTAATGTTAGGTGACAACATTCCAGATAAACACAATTTCATGTCATCGATCAAGTTATAGATTATCGAATAGTATCTTATATCTGTAGAATTCTTTTTAGCCAGTTCTATTGCTTGGGGATTAGCTCGTACATTAAAACCAACTACTAGTCCATTTGAAGCGGTGGCTAAGGATACATCATTCTCATTGATCTCTCCTATCGAAGAGTGAACAATGGTTATTGTAACTTCTTTATCTTCAAACTTTTTAAAGCTTCCCGATATGGCTTCTAAGGACCCTTGCATATCTGCTTTTATTACAAGATTAAGGCTTTTTTTGTTGCTTTCTGTTTTATTTATAATGAACTTTTCTTTTCTTTGAGAAATTGACTTTAGTAAAGTAGATTTCTTTAGCTTTCCTTCATTATAGGAGCACATTTCCTTAGCTTCGATCTTATTGTTCACGACAAATAATTGCTCGCCTGCTTGTGGTGTTTTTTCTAGTCCCAAGACTTCTATAGCCATGGATGGAGTAGCTTCTATCAGTGCATGATTTTTGTCATTGATTAGAGCTCTAACTTTACCCCAACAAGGTCCCGCAACAAAAATATCTCCTATACGAAGGGTTCCCTTTTGTATTAATACGGTTGCGACTGACCCTTTTCCCTTTACAACTTTTGACTCTATTATGGTTCCTTTGCATAGTCCCATATAAGGAGATTTTAGCTCTAGCATTTCTGTTTGTAGAGTTATTGCCTCTTCTAGTTTCTGTATTCCTATGTTGTTTTTTGCAGATATTTCCACATTTAGAACACTACCACCCATCTCTTCTACAATCACTCCATGTTGTAGTAATTCTGTTCTTATTTTTTCTGGATTGGAGTTAGGCCTGTCTATTTTATTTATTACAATGATCATGGGTACTTTTGCTGACAGCGTATGATTAATTGCCTCAACAGTTTGTTCCATTATTCCGTCATCAGCTGCTATAACTATCAGTACTATATCTGTAATGTTAGCACCTCTAGATCTGATTTTTGTGAACGCTGCGTGACCTGGTGTATCTAAGAAAGTCACTTTTTGTCCTGTGGATAATGTAGTTTCGTATGCTCCGATATGTTGAGTTATTCCACCTGTTTCGGTTGACGCTATATTGGCTTTTCTTAACACATCTAACAAAGATGTCTTACCATGGTCAACGTGTCCCATCACAGTAATTACTGGATGTCTGTCGTGTAAATCGTATGTCTGATCGGAATCTTTACCTGATATAATATCACTTATATTACTTTTTTCTAATTTTTTTATTTTATGACCAAACTCATGGATGATTATTTCTGCGGTGTCACTGTCGATGATTTGTTGATTAGTAGCTACTATGTTGAGATTTGCTAGTGACTTTATAATCTTAGAGCTTCTTTCCGCCATGCGGTTAGCGAGCTCTTGTATCGTGATGCTTTCCCCTACTGAGACCTCTTTTACTATCTTTCTTCTTTTGTTAGACAGTTCTCCCATTTCTTGTAGTCTCTGTTTTTCTCTAGCTCTTTTTATAGAGGCTAGGCTTCTTTGGCGTTTTGTCTCTCCTTCTTCTTTCATGTTTAAAGCTTGTGAGAGTGTAAACTTAGTATTTCTTCTTTTTACTTCAGATCCTTTTGTGGAAGCAACTTTCTTTTTTTTAGGTTTAGAATTATCTGACGTTATGTTTGATTCTTTATGTACGGTTAAGAACTTCTTTTGTCTTTTTTTGATTAAGTTGTCTTCCGTCTCTATAGAGAGATTGTCGTTGTCCTTGTTTTTGACTAGGATATTGTCTTTTGTATGCTTAGTTTCACTGGTTGGTACAGGTCTTTTTTGATATTTTTTCTGGTCTTTTGGTAATTTTTTCTCTGTGGAAGAAAACTTTGTGAAGTGTTTCTTATCTTTTTCATCCTGAGCTACTGTTTTATTTTTTTTGTCTAGTATCTGTTTTTTTTCTATTCTTTGTTTTTTTTCTATTTTTTGTTTTTTTTCTAGATGTAGCCTTTTATTTACCTCTATCCTATTCTTTTCTTCTTTAGAAGCATTTAGTTGTTTTTCTGCTAGCTCCGCTCTGGCATTTGATTTTTCTCTGGCTTTCTCTTTTTCGAATTCTTTTAACTTTTGTGCCTGTTGTAATACCTTAAGACGCTTTTCCCATTCTTCATCCGTTATATTATTAGGTTTATTTGTATATAAAGAGAATTTTCTTTTTGAATGCATGCGTTGATTGGGATAATTTTTCCCTGCAGCGCGTCTTTTTTTAACTTCAACGGTGACAGTTTTAGACCTGCCGTGTGAGAAACTTTGACGTACGGATCCAGTATCGCTATTTGCGTCGTTCGTTTTTTTTATCGAGTTGTTGTTAGAAAGAGTCAGCTTTTTTTTCTTTTCACTGTCTTCTTTTTTTATCATAATGTTTTCCATCATTTACTGATTTTAGTTATTTTTCAAGTCTATATTTTTGATATTCTAGTGAAACTAATCGTATTTTTTTATTTTTCAAACCAATGTTCACGGGCAATCATTATAATTTCATTAGCATTTTTTTTACTTATAGAGATTTTTCCTAGTATTTCAATTAATTCTTCTCCTGAAAGGTTAGCTAAATCGTTTATATCTTTTATGCTGTTTTTGCCTAACACTGCGGCCATTTTCCAAGTTATGCCTTTTAAAGATGTCAAACTTTCCGATACATCTAAAGATTTACATATTGTTTGGGATCTTTCTATTTCTTCCTTTATATAATTATACGATCTTTTTTGTAGCTCATAAGCAAGGTTTTCGTCAAATCCTTCTATAGAAGATAACTCTTCCATTGATATAATGGATATATCCTCTATTTTATCAAATCCCTCACCGGCTAACAGATGGGCTATCACGTCATCTACATCTAGTGCTTCTGCAAATAATATGGATCTTTCTTTTACTTCTTTATTGCGTCTGTCAATTTCTTCTATTTCTGAGATTATGTCTATACTTAAATCTGTTAATTTCGAAGCTAGTCGGACATTTTGCCCTCTTCGTCCTATGGCGAGACTAAGTTGGCTTTCAGGTACGACTACTTCCACTCTATTGTTTTCCTCATCTAGGACAACTTTTGATACTTCCGATGGTATTAGAGAGTTTACAACAAATGTCGGTATCTCTTCTGACCAAGGAATAATATCTATCTTTTCTCCTTGTAACTCGTTTACCACAGATTGAACTCGGCTTCCACGTACGCCTACGCATGCCCCTATTGGATCAAGTGATATATCATTTGTATGAACTGATATTTTTGCTCTACTTCCAGGATCTCTAGCGACTGATTTTATTACAATTATCCCATCGTATATTTCTGGAACTTCTTGTTTAAATAGTTCTGCCGTAAATTGTGGATGAGAACGCGATAGGAATATTTGTGACCCTTTAGATTCCGAGCGTACATCCATAATATAGCTTTTGACTCTGTCTCCTGGTCTAAATGGTTCTCTAGGAATAGTTTCGTTTCTGTGCAATAAACCTTCAGCTTTGCCTAGGTCTATAATGACGTTGCCGAACTCTACTCTTTTTACTATGCCGGATATTATTTCTCCGACTCTATCTTTAAATTCTTGGTATTGGTATTCTCTTTCGGAATCCCTAACACTTTGTAATATAACTTGTCTTGCTATTTGAGCAGCTACTCTTCCGAACTCTATGGGAGGTAGTTTTTCTTCTATGAAGTCACCCACTTTTACGTTTGATTTAATAAGTTGTGCTTCCTCTAGCACTATTTGCATGAAAGAGTCCTCTAAGCTTTCCTCAGATAAGACAACTTCTTGATATTTTTTTAATGAAAATTCACCAGTAATTTGGTTTAGCTTTACTTGTATATCGTATTCTTGACCGTATCTACTTTTAGCTATTTTTTGCATAGCTTGCTCTAAAGCATTAAATACCTCATTTTTTTTTATACCACGTTCTTTTGAAATCATGTCTATTGTTTGTAAAAGTTCGTGTCCTGTTTGCATTACTATTTATCCTTTAAGCATTGTGTAATTTAGTATTTGCTCTATGGATTTTAAAATATCAACATAAATCAATTTTTTTTTTAAGATCTTTATAAGTTTTACACTATAAGTTATTATAACAGTTTTATAAATAATTTTTAATTATAAAAACAGTGTTATTTATAACCTATTTTTCTAATATAAGTAAAATTATTAAAAATATTTATTTTATCAATTAGTTATACGATTGTTTTACTGTATTGTATACGACACCAATAAAAACAATGGTACTAAAAATAATATTGACCACAATATGTACATTGCGAAAGAAGGCATTACCACTTTTTGTGACTCTGCTATAGACTTGACCATAAAATTTGGGGCGTTTCCGATGTATGTTAATGCTCCCATAAATACAGATCCTGCTGATATAGCTATAAGAGTATTATTAAGGGGACCCATTAACTCGTCCGGGTTTCCTCCCGCTATATGAAAAAACACTAAGTATGTTGGAGCATTGTCTAGGAGTGCTGAAAGCATTCCCGTTATCCAAAAGTATATGTGGTTTATAGGTTCTCCAGATATATCTGTTGTAACATGTATGATTTTTGACAAGAATCCTTTCAAGCTCGTATTCAATATAGAAATGACAGGAACTATTGTTATGAATATACCTGAGAATATCTTTACTATCTCGCTCAAAGGATGCCAGGAAAAATAATTATTTTCTCTAGTTTTTTTCGGGGTCAATCGTAGTGACAATAGAGATATTATTATAAAAAATACATTCCTTAGTGTCTCTTCGAGAGTTACACATATGCCCAGCAAGACAAATTTTATATCTGTATTATAATTACTGCTAAGTAGAATAGCTACTATCATCATTATCAGTAATAAAAAATTTATTTTTCCATCTATGTTGATTTTACTATAAATTCCTTCCGCACAGCAATCCGATGTGCTGCATTTCTTCTTGGAACTTTCTTCCTTGTTGTGAAAGAAGGAGTCTATATTAAAAAATATGATTATCAGAGGGACTGTCATTATCACAAATGGCAACAGCAAATTCTTCGTTGTCCAAAAGAAGTTTATTCCCATCAAATAACCCAGAAACAAGGGAGGATCACCTAATGCCGTTAATGACCCCCCTATATTACATACTAAGAAAATAAAAAATACTACAATATGGGTCTTTGTCTTCCTATGTTGGTTTAATCTAATTAGTGGTCTAATAAGTAGCATAGCTGCACCTGTTGTACCGATCACACTGGCTAGAACAGTTCCGGCTGTTATTATTAAGGTGTTCGCTATAGGAGAGCTATCAACCTTCAAGCCAATATTTATCCCACCCGTAATAGTAAACAATGATCCGGCAAACAAAATAAATGGTATGTATTCTTTTAACACCGCGTGCAAGAGTTCGTAGTACATTACTTCAAGTCCGTACGCACAGCCCATTGGTAGGATTATGGCAGCAGACCAAAAGACTGATATTCTACCGAATTGTTTACTCCATAGGTTGGGACAAACCATTGGTAGTACAGCTATGGACAAGAGCATCCCAACAAATGGCAGTACCCATATCAGTCCGAGTTCGTCTCCAGGTACATTATACTGTTTTATTGATAGCAGATTCATTGTTTTTATAAATTATTTTTGCGTTATGTTCTACGTTGCTTCACTAGCACTTTCATTCTTGTTCTTATTTTTCATCAAAACTTTCTTTAACTTCAACAACTTACCAGAGAACTTTGATGACGGCTTATTCAATAGAAATTCATCTATTCCGCCGTTGTGTTCAATAGTGCGAATTGCCCTAGTTGATACCTTCAGCCTTATAGATTTTTCCAAAATATTGCTGATGAAGGAAACATTTTGTAAGTTAGGGAAGAATCGTCTGCGTGTTCTGTTGTTAGCATGTGAAACATTATTACCTGACATGACTTTTTTACCTGTGACTATACAATACTTAGACATGGTTTTTTTAATCCTTGAATTAAAACATATCGCCTATGTTATAATAATATTTAAGTGGTAATCAACTAAATAACTTAATTATGTGAAGAATCCTTTTGAATTTTTCTGTTTTATGTTGACGCTGTAGCTGTGTATGCGGTTATCGCCAACACTTTCTTAACTTATATTCAAATTTCCATCTATTACACCTCCGGTATTCCTAGTGGTAAATATAGTTATCTA
>Ga0115104_10092204_pt1 | contig 16612 bp, 12 predicted proteins | sample CN18umnscriptome_2_FD_89649 | JGI IMG/M metagenome (GOLD analysis project Ga0115104, IMG submission 89649) | Marine eukaryotic communities from Pacific Ocean to study complex ecological interactions - CN13ID_70_C50_10m_0.8um Metatranscriptome... | ecosystem: Environmental > Aquatic > Marine >...
ACGGTCTCAAAAATGTTGTCTGGAAGCACTGCTTGTGAAATTTCAATTTCTACAGATTTTTATGTCAAAGGGTAGCATCGTAGATGTAAAACTAATTAAAGTAAATTTTAATAGACTTTTTTTCAATAAATAATAGTCAACTTACTTAAGAAATCTTTATTTGTCAATCCTATGGCTTTTCTCACAGCTCTATCTGAGCCGTGAATTTTCCTGACATTTTAGACAATTTTCAATAATAATACCATTTATTTAATTAATGACCTTCCAAAGCTTCACCAATGTAAGCACCTGCCAAAGTAGCAAAAATTAATGCTTGGATACCACTTGTAAATAAACCAAGAAAAATTAGTGGAATAGGCACTACAAGTGGGACAAGTGATACAAGTACTGCAACCACAAGCTCATCCGCTAAGATATTGCCAAAAAGTCTAAAACTTAACGATAAAGGTTTCGTAAAATCTTCTAAAACATTAATAGGAAGTAATATGGGTGTTGGTTCTATATATTTTCCAAAATAAGAAAAACCTTTTTTTGATAAGCCCGCATAAAAATAAGCTATTGATACTAAAAGTGATAAAGCAACGGTTGTATTAATATCATTTGTGGGTGCTCCAAGTTCACCATTAGGTATCTCTAAAATTTTCCAAGGAATAAGTGCACCGGACCAGTTTGAGACGAAGATGAAGAGAAATAAGGTACCTATAAAAGGCACCCAAGGTTGGAAGTCTTCCCCAATTTGGTTTTCAGCAATATCCCGAACAAATTCATAGATATATTCGATTAAATTTTGTCCTCCTTCTGGATCAACACTGAGAGATCGCGTGGTCGAGAAGGCAAGAACACTGCAGATAAAAAAACAAGGGTTGAATTAACTAAAACTTGACCATGCATATGAAAGTCATTAACGTTCCAATACCAATGTTGCCCAATTTCTACCGCTGAAAGTGATGATTGAAGATTCATAAATAAAAGTCAAAAAATTTTTAGATGTTTTAAGCCCAATAAGGTAATAATAATATGGTTTTGTCAAGCCGGATAGTAGTAATGTGCCTTAGACCAGTAATGAAGCCAACTTAGAGAGTCTAGTTGAGCGCAAATAACGAGGGCTATATTATAGCCTTCTTTCTCCTAAAGAATATGCAATCTCGCTCCAAATCTTAATCGAGTTGATCTAAGGTTTTATGCTAAGACTTAATTATGTCAAAAGATTACATCATAGTTAGTTTAAAAGACTATTAAGCCGTGATTTTGTAGAAATTAAACTAAATTAATTATTTTTTACTCAGCCTGAGTTATTTAATAATTCTACGAGACCGTAAATTTAAATGGATGTATGACCAACTTTAAAGCCTTGGTTTTGTGGCTGTAAACTTAGCTTTTGCTCGTTGGAAGTCCAACATTGCCTCAATTTGTTTTTTTCGACCTTCTGCATTATTTAGACTTGTTTCAGCTTTCTCTAACGCCATACGCTCTTCTTCTTCTTGCAAGTCATCCCCAAGAAATGCAGCGCTTACAAGAATAGTTGCTACATTTTTCATTACTAAAGCAAAACCGCCAAAAACTGCCACACGTACCCATGTGGTTTTTTGCCGAACATCTAAAACGTCAATCGATACGCCTGTAATGACAGGAACATGATCTTTTAAAATCCCAATAAATCCTGTACTGCCCGGGATTATTAATTCGTCAGCACGATGGTTTTCCCAAAACCAACCATCTGGTGCACAAACGTCTACTTGTAGTGGCATTGTAGCTTCGCCTTCATATTTTTTACTTTCCATTTTTTTTTTCTTTCTTTAGACAACGAAATATATATATATTTTTTTTTATAGCATTTCGTCAATTAAGTCATGAGATCATTTTACTGTTCTATATAAAATTGGAAACTTATAGCATAAAGTACATTAATTACCTTTTTTACCACGATTAAAGCTTGTTAATAGGTCTTCCTTACTTTAAGCCTTACGATAGTTTTCCAAAGTTGTAAGATTTAGGTTGATGAGAACATGTTATTGGCTGCTATAAAGTGAACTATTTTCTTTAGACATAAGTATAATTAAAAGAAACTTTTAAGAACCGCCTTTCTATTGTGTAAATTGGTCAGAAATGCATACTTCTTGATTAATGAGGGTTCAATACATCTTTCTAAGAAACGATTATTTTCGCAACATTGAAGAAATGATACCTAAATAAAACTATAGAATTAAAAATATAAAAACAATAAAAATTAATACTAAAACTTGCGTACAGCTTTCTTTCTTCTTACTTTTACATTTGATATTATCATGAATACCTCAGTTAATTTGACCCTCCATTAATGCAAGCCTCTTATGTCGGTTAACAGGTATGCTAGATATATTGTCTATAAAGCTATGGTAAAAATGAGAGAACCCTCGATTTATATATTTTATGTATTTTGTTAGCATTTATATGGAATAATAGCACTTTCTTAAGGATTTTTTATAGACTTTTTACAAAGGCCTTATCTTTATATATAAAATTAACTCGTAAAAATCCAACATTAGGTTATCATAGCGTGGTTTTTTTGGGTTTTGTAAAGGTATAATAGTCCTTTGTTTATACGGGAGAACTTGTACGATATATGACCAGTATAAAAAGGAGCTCTTGCTCAGATCACCGAGTAAGAAGCCTGTTTTTATTTTCTATCGTTATACCAATAGATCTTAACTACCTTTTTGAATCAAAATATTTATATTTACCTGTGAGTATAGATTTTCGAGAAAGCCGTATATACCAAAAGATGATTGTAGGCTTGCTCTTCAAAGGAACCATTCTTTTAGGTGTGGTCACTCCTACTATTATTTTGTATATGATGCCTGAATCTTTTCAGACTTTTCAATAGCTTCGTCAATATTTCCAACTAAATAAAACGCTTGTTCTGGTAAAACATCCAATTCTCCCGTAAGAATGAGGTTAAAACCTTGAATAGTTTCCTGTAGGCTTACATATTTCCCTGGTGAACCGGTAAAAACTTCGGCAACAAAGAATGGCTGTGAAAGAAAACGTTCAATTTTCCGTGCTCGAGCCACAAGAAGTCGATCTTCTTCAGATAACTCATCTAACCCGAGAATAGCAATGATATCTTGAAGTTCCTTATATCGCTGAAGCGTTTGTTTTACATTTTGCGCACAACCGTAGTGGTCATCTCCCACAATCCATGGTTGAAGCATGGTAGAAGTGGAATCAAGTGGGTCTACTGCTGGATAAATACCTTTTGCAGCGAGATTTCGTGATAAAACTGTAGTTGCATCTAGGTGTGCAAAAGTCGTTGCAGGTGCTGGATCTGTTAAGTCATCTGCAGGGACATAAACAGCTTGGATAGAAGTAATAGAGCCACTTTTTGTGGATGTAATCCGTTCTTGAAGTCCACCCATTTCAGTACTTAGGGTTGGTTGATAACCTACCGCAGACGGCATACGTCCAAGAAGGGCCGATACTTCAGATCCAGCTTGAACAAAACGAAAAATGTTGTCAATAAACAATAATACATCCTGACTATTTTCATCTCGAAAATACTCGGCCATAGTTAAGGCGGTTAATCCCACGCGCATTCTTGCGCCAGGTGGTTCGTTCATTTGGCCATAGACTAAAGCTACCTTGGAGTCACTAAGATTATCTGTATTAATCACTTTCGATTCTCTCATTTCCATATACAGATCATTACCCTCTCGAGTACGTTCTCCAACTCCGCCAAAAACGGATACACCACCATGGGCTTTCGCAATATTGTTAATTAGCTCCATAATAAGTACGGTTTTGCCAACACCAGCACCACCAAATAGTCCAATTTTACCACCTCTACGATAAGGAGCAAGAAGGTCTACAACTTTAATACCTGTCTCAAAGATAGAAAGTTGGGTATCTAATTCCACAAATGCAGGCGCTGATCTATGAATAGGTGCAGTAATATTATCTGTTGATAGATCTGAAAGTTCGTCTACAGGCACACCAAGAACATTAAAAATACGTCCAAGTGTCTCTTTGCCTACTGGTACAGAAATGGCACTTTTTGTGTCTTGGACACTCATGCCACGCTGTAATCCATCTGTTCCGGACATGGAGATAGCTCTAACTGTATTGCCCCCTAAAAGAGCAGATACCTCTGCTGTGATTATAAGATCCTCTCCCTTTGGTCCAAGAGTTTTGACTTCTAGAGCATTATAAATATTAGGCATTTCTTCATCAAAAGCCACATCAAGCACCGGACCAATAATTTGTGTAATTGTACCAACATTTGCAACCATAAAATTTTTCCACTTCTTTTGTAACATAAAAGGCCTTCTTCATGTTAAATAAATGACTATAGCCACACCATAACTTAGCTTAATACGATTTCCTTTAAAACCATGACTTAATCTAATTGAAGTTGAACTTATTGTCCATTACATTCTTTTCTATTATTTTTTTATTATTCTAAAGAAACAATTTCATATATATTTCTTCTTTTTAAACAGGGTTTTTTGTTGAACAATTTATATAATGTTTTGTATTATTCTTATTTGTTTAACTAAAGCTATTTTTTCTTTTACTTTAGAATGTTAAATCAATGATCTAAATTTTAATGCATATTATCAATACTATAGTTCAACAAAAAATATTTATGGGAATAAATAAAAAAAGTTTATTGATACTCTATGGATATTTTTGTATCACTGTAGCCTGGGATTTTTTACTTTAACATAGTCTTATGAAATAATTAACAGTTTTTTGTTATGATAACCCTTTTTTCTTCTAAAGCTACTTATATAAAAAGAAGATTCTCACAAGAAACTTCCTCTTGTAATTGACTGAGTGTTAAAGGTTTAACGTTATTTCGTAAGGATGATAAGTCCTTTATTTTTTCGATTATTAACACAGTAGTAAAGTTTTTGAGCTCTGTCTTTAATATTGACTACGGTAAATGTTGTTGGGAGTTCTTGGTCTTCTTTTTTCCAAATGTCTCGATAAAATCGAAGGGGGTGTCTTCTGAAGGAGATCATTTTTTTAGGTCGTTGATCTTTCATTTATAATGACATTAATGGACTATAGTTTTCAATCAAAATTTATTATTGCAATTAGGCGTCCCAGACTTCTTAGTGCTTTAAAAGTGGTATCTTTAATCGTACCCACTCGAGTTGAATTCAAGCAATCTAGATATAAGATAAATTTTTCATAGTTACCTACACTAAGAAAAGATAAACAGTTTCTAAATCTCTACCTTTACTGATTCAAGAAATAATTTTGATACTACATCTTGTTTATTACATACTCTTAGACTCTAATGCAATAATGATTTTTTAATATAGATATAAACTTTTTATATAAGGGATGTTGGTTGCCTGGATTAATGGTTAAGTTTCCTGAATCAGGAATTGTTAAATCCTTGTTATTTCAAATGAAGGAAGGCCCAGGATTTAAAATGGACGTGATGCAATAATACTTAAAATCTTGTTAGTCCTAAGTTCATAGCATAGTTGTTTTTTGTTAACACTGTAAACAACCTAATATCACTATAGCTTAGCAAAGTGGTCGGAAAAAAAGTCTAAAAATTCAAATGCATTAAAACAAAAAAATATCTCAATAAAATGATATATTAGATGCATTCTCTATGGATTTATTGGAATAAAAGACAGATCTAATCTTGGCTCATTAAAAGAGCCAAGATATACCATACACCTTCGACTATATTTTTCTAAGCGTATTAAAGATGTGAGTATTGTATTCTTATTAGATTACTTTATCTGTAAACGTATAATTTAGACAACCATTTATGGTATTTATCTTATTATATAGCCAAACTTAATTTAATATTAATTTTTATATGTGAAATGTATTAATCCAAGAATACGCGCTCGTTTAATTGATTTTGCAATATGCCGTTGGGTTTTAGCGTCTAATTGAGTTACTTTTCTAGCTAAAATTTTCCCTTGTTCCGAAATACATGCTCTTAACAAATCTAAATTTTTATAATCAACTTCTTTTGTTTGTATATACGTTTTCATATTCTTCGTTATTTTTTTTAGGATAGGCCTAATGTATTTTTTATTGTACTAATGCCCACGAAGGAATTATTAAACAACTCATAAAAGGTTACGTTAAATTTAAGTACAATTAGGTTTCATTAGTCCTCTTAGCTATGGGATTAATCGACTAGCGTTTCAGCTAAGAAAATAAAAATTATGTTACTCAGGTATAGGTCAGGTGTTACTATAGCTTCGTTCTCTGTTTTAAGAGTAGACTATATTAAATTGGAAGAAAAGATGAATTTTAATTAATTCAATATACATGATTTATTCAGTATGAGATAAAATTTTTACGATTATCAATCAACCTTAGTTTTATTTTTGTTACATATATTGATTTCTTTAATTTAAAATATATGTAACACGAGTTAGTATTATGCACCAAATGTAGCTTTAGGTTTAATAGTCCGTGATTCGCTACACTTGTTAATTCTTTTATACTAATTAGAAAATAAATCGGATTGTATTGCCTAAGTTGATGATATGTGGTAATAATGAATCTAGATAAAATCCATTCTGAGAATGGTTAAATCTTACTGACTGTTCTCTAAGAATAATAAGAAAAGTTCTTGGGCCTAATAGCGTGACAAATACTGTCAAAGTTTTTATATTTCACAGTAAGAATACCTAACCACTGATGATCAGCAAGTTTGGCTAGAGTTTAGCTATAAAAAACTGAAGTTACCTTAGGATAACTTCAGTTTTTTATAATATTACAAGGCTAAATCAGAAATTTTCAATATTCTAACCCAAGGTTAGTTGGTTTTATCCAAATTTACCAGATGTTGAAGCGATTACAAAAGATGCATACGTTACAATATAACCTACAGAAAAATGTACGACCCCAACAAGTCGGGCTTGAACAATGGAAAGAGCTACAGGCTTGTCTTTCCAGCGGACAACATTTGCGATAGGCGTTCTTTCGTGTGCCCATGCAATGGTTTCAATTAATTCTTGCCAATAACCCCTCCAAGAAATAAGGAACATAAAACCTGTCGCATAAATAAGGTGACCAAAAAGGAATGACCATGCCCAGACACCTAAGCTATTCATCCCGAAAGGATTATACCCATTAATTAATTGTGATGAGTTAAGCCATAAATAGTCTCTTAGCCAACCCATTAAATATGTAGATGATTCATTAAATTGATTTGGATTTCCTTGCCATAAGGTCAGATTTTTCCAATGAAAATAAAAGGTTACCCAGCCAATGGTATTAAGCATCCAAAAAAGAGCCAAATAGAAGGCATCCCATGCAGAAATATCACAGGTACCCCCACGGCCAGGACCATCACAAGGGAATGAATAACCAAAATCACGCTTATCAGGCATAAGTTTAGATCCTCGAGCATCTAATGCACCTTTTACAAGGATAAGTGTTGTTGTATGAAGACCCAAAGCAATTGCATGATGGACTAAAAAATCACCTGGCCCAATAGTCAAAAATAAGGCATTTTTTGAATCATTAATTGCATCTAACCATCCTGGAAGCCAAATACCTCGACTTACTGGTATCGCAGGTGAGTTTGCGTCTGATAAAAGGATATCAAAACCATAAGTTGCTTTCCCTTGAGCTGCTTGAACCCATTGTGCAAAGACCGGTTCAATAAGAATTTGCTTTTCTGGGGTACCGAAAGCAAGCATAACATCATTGTGAACATATAAACCTAATGTATGAAAGCCTAAGAAAAGACAAGCCCAACTTAAATGGGAAATAACTGCTTCTTTATGATCAAGCATACGCGCAAGAACGTTCCCTGCGTTTGCTTCTGGATTATAATCACGAACAAAAAAGATGGCACCATGAGCAAAAGCTCCAGTCATGAGAAAACCTGCAATATATTGATGATGTGTATAAAGAGCTACTTGGGTTGTAAAATCTTTTGCGATGTAAGCATAAGCAGGTAGACTGTACATATGTTGAGCAACCATAGAAGTAATTACTCCTAGTGATGCTAGGGCAAGGCCCAGTTGGAAATGTAATGAATTGTTTAATGTATCGAAGATACCAGCATGACCCATTCCTAATCGGCCCGAAGGTGCTCGATGTGCTTCAAGTATTTCGCGCATACTGTGACCAATCCCAAAGTTTGTACGATATTGATGACCAGCAATAATAAAGACGACTGCAATGGCAAGATGGTGATGAGCCATATCTGTTAGCCAAAGAGCATCGGTCATGGGATCAAAGCCACCAAGAAATGTAAGGATAGCTGTTCCTGCACCCTGTGCAGTCCCAAAAATATGACTTGTCGTATCTGGATTTTGTGCATAAGCAACCCAATGACCACTAAAAAACGGTCGTAAACCTTCTGGATGCGGTAAAGTTACAAGAAAATTGTTCCATCGAACATGGACACCTCGAGATTCTGGAATAGCAACATGGACAAGATGCCCAGTCCAAGCGAGAGAAGAGACTCCAAAAAGTCCAGACAAATGGTGATTTAATCGAGATTCTGCATTTTTAAACCAAGAAAGTGTTGGACGAAAGGATGGTTGAAGATGAAGCCAACCACCAATAAGAAATAGTGCAGCAAGGACCATTAAAAAAATAGAACCTGCGTATAAGTCTGTATTAGTTCGTAGACCAATAGTATACCACCAGTGGTAAACACCAGAAAATGCAATGTTTACGGGTGTTGATGCTCCACCACGCGTAAATGCTTCTACAGCTGGTTGCCCAAAATGTGGGTCCCAGATAGCATGAGCAATGGGTCGTATATGTGTTGGATCAGTAATCCATTGTTCAAAATTACCTTGCCATGCGACATGGAAGAGGTTACCAGATGTCCATAAGAAAATAATTGCTAGTTGTCCAAAATGAGACGCAAAAATCTTTTGATATAAAAGATCTTCGGTCATCCCATCATGAGATTCAAAATCATGAGCTGTGGCAATACCAAACCATAACCTTCGAGTTGTTGGATCTTGTGCTAATCCCTGACTAAATTTAGGAAATTTTGTCGCCATAATAGAATAAAAATCAGTTTTATCTTTTGTATCAGTTTTGCTTTTCTTTTATAGAAGCACATGTTAACCTAATGACCCTATTCTTTTAGTATAATGTTAGGGCTTAATCATCAGAATTATTTTTATGAGACTACGTCGTAGTCTCATCTTAGGGCAAAATAAAAGCACATAGTTTTTTCGTCTTTCCTACTCTAGTTAGGCTAACCAACTGCAATAATTCGTGCTAAAAAGAAAGACCAAGTTGTAGCTATACCACCTAATAAATAATGGGCTACTCCAACTGCCCTTCCTTGGGTAATACTTAAAGCCCGTGGTTGAATCGCTGGGGCAACTTTTAACTTATTATGTGCCCAAACAATGGATTCAATTAGTTCCATCCAATACCCACGTCCACTAAAAAGGAACATTAAGCTAAATGCCCAGATAAAATGAGCACCAAGAAAAATTAAACCATAGGCAGAAAGAGCAGATCCATAAGATTGAATAACCTGTGATGACTGAGCCCAAAGGAAATCACGTAACCATCCATTAACTGTGTTAGAAGATTGCGCAAAGTTTCCTCCTGTAATATGGGTTACACCATTTTCTGTAACAGTGCCCCAAACATCGGATTGCATTTTCCAACTGAAATGAAAAATAACAATCGAAATACTGTTATACATCCAAAAAAGTCCAAGAAACACATGATCCCACGCGGAAACCTGACATGTACCACCACGTCCTGGACCATCACAAGGAAAACGGAAACCAAGGTTTGCTTTATCTGGAATAAGACGAGAACTTCGAGCAAAAAGAACACCTTTTAAAAGAATAAGGACAGTTACATGAATAGTAAACGCATGAATATGGTGAACCATAAAATCTGCAGTTCCAAGGTTTATAGGCATCATGGCAACTTTACCACCAACTGCAACAACATCCCCACCCCAACTTGGACTTGTAGAAGCCAAGGCAAAAGGTGCTGTAGATTCAGGAGCCACAAAATGGGTATTTTGAACAAATTGGGCAAAAATAGGTTGTAATTGGATCGCTGTGTCAGAAAACATATCTTCTGGTCGGCCTAAAGCACTCATAGTATCATTATGGATATAAAGACCAAAACTATGAAAACCAAGAAAGATACACACCCAGTTTAGGTGTGAAATCATAGCATCTCTGTGTCTGATAACACGATCTAAAACTGTATTATAATTGTTTGTTGGATCATAATCACGAACCATAAAAATTGCTGCATGGGCAGCACCACCTACAATGCAAAAACCACCAATCCACATATGGTGAGTAAAAAGACTTAAAGCTGTACCATAATCTGTAGCTAGGTATGGGTAAGGAGGCATAGCATACTGGTGGTGAGCAACAATTATAGATAATGATCCAAACATAGCTAAATTTAAACCAAGCTGAGCGTGCCAAGATGTAGTTAATATTTCATATAAACCTTTATGTCCTTCTCCAGTAAAAGGGCCTCGGTGTGCTTCTAAAATTTCTTTTAAACTATGTCCAATACCCCAATTAGTCCTGTACTGATGGCCAGCTAAAATAAACAAAACAGCAATTGCTAAATGATGATGAGCTGTATCACTTAACCATAATCCACCTGTTACAGGGTTTAATCCACCATTAAATGTCAAAAAATCTCCATAGGCAGACCAGTTTAAAGTCCAAAACGGTGCAAGTCCTTGAGAAAAACTTGGATAGATATCAGCCATTAAATTCTGATGAAAAAGAAATTCATGAGGTAAAGGAATTTCTTTTGGATCTACCCCTGCATCTAATAATGTATTAATAGGTAAAGCGATATGAATTTGATGCCCAGCCCATGCAAGGGAGCCAAGGCCTAAAAGACCTGCTAAATGGTGGTTAAGCATAGATTCCACATTCTGAAACCATGCAAGTTTTGGTGCAGCTTTATGATAGTGGAACCACCCAGCAAAAAACATAAGATTTGCAAGTAATAAACCTCCAATAGCAGTACTATATAGTTGTAACTCGGATGTAATACCACTAGCTCTCCAAAGTTGGAAAAAACCAGAAGTAATTTGGATACCTTGAAAACCTCCACCCACATCCCCATTAAGGATTTCCTGACCTACAATAGGCCAAACAATCTGGGCGCTTGGCTTAATATGGACAGGATCTGTGAGCCAAGCTTCGTAATTAGAGAAACGAGCTCCATGAAAATACATACCACTCAACCAAATAAGGATAATGCCCAATTGGCCAAAATGTGCACTAAAGACTTTGCGTGAAATATCTTCAAGGTCTGTTGTGTGAGAATCAAAATCATGAGCATCCGCATGTAAGTCCCAGACCCAAGTTGTTGATAAAGGACCTTTTGCAAGAGTCCGAGAAAAATGACCTGGTGTGGCAAATTTTGCAAATGATGTTTCTACTGGGTCGCGATCTACTAAAACTCGAACTTTCTTTGCTTCTCTATCTGATGGACTAATCGTCATAATACATAATTCCTTTTTTTCTAGTTTATTTTTGGGCCTTTTCCTATCGTATACGTTTTTAAAATTATAGACTTTATTTAGAAAAACAATCTGAATTAGGCCAATAATTAATATTAATATAGAACACATAGGAATTTACCAGATTTGAACTTGGTTTCGTATAAATTTATAACTGAAGCTTTAGTCAAGTTAAAAGTTTTCAACGAATCTAAATATAAGCTAATTAACGGTGTTTCATAGTTCAAAAGACCATGACAGAAATGTGTCAACCCAGTGTATTTAATTACATTTTAATTTGTCTTCCAGGCAAATATACAGAGCGAACTCGTATTAAACAAAGCCTAGCTCAGTGAGGCTCGAAATTTGTTCACCTAATGTTTAACATACCCTAAATAAGGTAGAAATAAACATAATTGCAGTTTATGGAAAAATATGAAATGCTTTTTTATTTCCCTGGTGATGAATTCAACGTAGGTAAAAATAACACAAAAAAATTTTATTTACTAGAACATAATGGTTTAACCCAATTATAGTATAAAGTTTTTTGGAAACTTATACAATAAAACATAAAAATTCCATAATCTATCTAAATACCTGAAGATTTAAACCTCGTTTCAAGTTTTCCATAAGAGAACATATAGTTCATTATTTGTTATCCGTAGTACTCCAAAAACTTGACCTCCTACATTATTCTACGGTATCAATGTGTCATAAACCCTAAATTTTTTTAGCACTTTACACAAAAACCAAAACCGGGCTTGTGGTTTTATAGAATAGAAGTTTTTGCATATAAAGACAATTTATATAAAATATTGGCTTTTTTATATTTTAAACATATTATAAAAACAGTTCTTTGATACTTAATCTATTCGTATAGTCTTAACAAAAAACAGCCAAATTATTATTAATCAGAATACGACTTAACGTATTCTTTTTCTAAAATTACGTTAAAATACTCAATTTAAAGCTCATATGTTTTTAGCAAAACCTAAAATTCTCATATTCTGGTATAACATCGTCTTTATCATCTCGAGTCAATCCAACAAAAACTGTGAAAATATATAAGATGATGATATTCCTTAATTAATATCTAATATTAAATCATTTAGTTAACTAAAACATGAAAAATGAAAGGATAACAAATTAGAAATATTGGATATCCAAGTAAGCTAACACATAAAACTACAAATATATAGATAAGCAAATCCCTAAATGATTAAGATCGATGACTCAACAACCTGATCTTGAGAAACTCACTTCCTATAAAACAGTGAGGCCCTATATGATCTTTCAAGAACATAAAACAAAAATTTTTTCACTGCAATGAAAAAAATACAATTTTATCCGGCTACTTATACTACGTAATATACAAGTAAAATTACATTTTATTAAAGGAAAATTATATGATAGGTCAACTTATATCTATTGCTCTTATTGTCGCTGCAGGTCCCCTCGTAATTGTTATTTTGTTTGCCAATAGAGGAAATTTATAAAGTGTGCTTTTACAGCTTTTTCTATTAGTGCAAAGAAAATTATGCTTAATAATTTTTCCTTACTGTTATTTGTAGCACTATATCAAGCAGTGTTTATGTGTGTTTCTTGAGTTAATCAATGTATTAATGAAATCATTCGCCTTAGTGCTACAACCATAAAGATTTGTCCTAGTTGTTTTGACCTGTACTAGAGTTCGTCATCGAGAAAAACCAGGACTGATGATATAAGGCATCATTTGCTTTAATAAACCTAAAGCCTAAGCAAGCGTTTATAACTAATAGACTTTTTCTGGATAACTTAGTGTTAAAATGAAGGTTTTTTTACAGTTTAGTATTTGAGTCCTTATGGGATTTCATTGAACTACGTATTAAAAATGAAAAGCTACATGATTTTGGTCTATAAAGATCGTTATCCATTCTTTCTAATTCTATTTTAAATTCATTGTCTGACTCAAATATGAGACTTAGCTTTGGTGTGATTGACTAGAGTAGTTTCAAAGATCTCGTTAAAGTTGTTGAAACTTAAAAATGTGAATAGACAAAAAATTTATAGGTTCCACGTTTGCCAAAAACCTGGCTTTTCACATCATTTCATGGTATGATAATAAAATGACGCCATTAATGGCTTTAAAACAAACTTGATTTAAGGTCGTCTTTCTATACAAAGATCGAAAAATTTGCCTGATAATCCACAGTTAGTAACTCGACAAAACCTATATATATGTATTAAATAGACTCAAAAAGGTCTTACGACATGGCCAATTATTATAGGCGAGTTCAAGCAAAAATTTTTAGACCTTAATTCTAGACTATATAAAAATGTTTTGCGGGTTTTAAGAATAAATTAGATCTGATTGTTATGGAATCAAATTACCTCATCACGCTATTATGATGGATGACTTTCTATTATAACTCAAGTCTAATGAAGTGTAATTACTTAAAGTATCCATAAATAATTAATATCTTTTGAAACTAAAAGTCGACAACACAGTGAGTTTTATCACAACGCAATTAAATTATCCAAGCTTGTTTGGCAATGTGAAATCTACGAATTATTTCTGCTAGGTATACTTACAACCAAAGCAAAAGACTAAATTTTCTAATAAGACTTCTTTTTTATGGATACAATAGAAGCACTAGATTCAATTGAACCGCAAGCTAAGATTATAAAACCCGTTATCGAACGCCCTGTATTCCCTTTTACATCAATTGTCGGTCAAGATGAAATGAAATTAGCTCTAATTTTAAATGTTATCGATCCAAAAATTGGTGGTGTAATGATCATGGGTGATCGAGGTACAGGAAAATCAACAACGGTTCGTGCTTTAGTAGATCTTTTACCAGAGATTGAAGTAGTTAAAAATGATCCATTTAATTCTCATCCAGAAGATCCAGAATTAATGAGCATTGAAGTAAAACAAATGAAGGCAGATAATATTCCTTTTGAAACCAATCGAATTAAAATCACAATGGTGGATTTACCATTAGGTGCAACAGAAGATAGAGTTTGTGGTACTATAGATATTGAAAAAGCTTTAACAAATGGTATTAAAGCCTTTGAACCTGGATTACTCGCTAAAGCAAATAGAGGTATTCTTTATGTAGATGAAGTTAATTTATTAGATGATCACTTAGTAGATTTGCTTTTAGATTCAGCGGCATCAGGTTGGAATACAGTCGAAAGGGAAGGGATTTCGATTTCTCACCCAGCACGGTTTATACTTGTAGGCTCTGGAAATCCAGAAGAAGGAGAACTTCGACCTCAGTTATTAGACCGTTTCGGAATGCATGCACAAATTGGAACAGTAAAAGAGCCAAATCTTCGAGTAAAGATTGTAGACCAACGAACACAATTTGACACGGACCCCTATACTTTTCGAGCATCTTACGAAGATAGTCAGAAAGAACTTCGAGACAAAGTAGATAGCGCGCGGCAACTTTTACCAAAAGTAACTATAGCCGATGACTTAAAAATAAATGTGTCACAAATTTGCTCTGAATTAGATGTAGATGGACTAAGGGGTGATATTGTGACTAATCGAGCATCTATGGCATTAGCTGCATTTGATGGTCGTACATCTGTAACACCCAAAGATATTTTTACAGTTATACCTCTTTGTTTACGTCATAGACTTAGAAAAGACCCTTTAGAATCCATTGACTCGGGTGCAAAAGTTCAAGAAGTTTTTGCAACAGTTTTTGATTATAAATAATCTTTTAAAGAAAGAAATAGGTTTTGTGACTTACATTAAGCTAAAAAGCTAGTACAAATTAGAGGGATACGTAGTTATAAGACTTATGCAAAATAGTCGAATGAAAACAAAACGATTAATATAAATTATGTGTTCATCTCGTAAATTTTGATTATTAGCATTAAGTTGTAAAAAAAATTTAGTTTAATCTTTTCCCAAGCCCGTGTTCTTACATTATTTGTTTGAAATATATTTTATATCGATGTTAAGCTAGACTATATAAACTTATTTCCTAAAATTGAGACAGGTAATTAAACTCAGTTCGATACATTTATATTAACTTTCGAGGAAAATTTTATGTTTTTATGGACGACCCTTGTTTTCGGAAGGCTACCAGAAGCTTATGCACCCTTTGATCCAATTGTTGATGTTTTGCCTGTAATCCCAGTTTTATTCTTATTACTTGCCTTTGTTTGGCAAGCATCTGTCTCTTTTAGATAAAGATACATAACCATTTATTAAGCTAAAAATTATGATGTCATCATATTTACCGTCTATTCTTGTGCCTTTGGTAGGTCTTATTTTTCCTGCAATAGCAATGGGTTCTTTATTTGTATATATTGAAAAAGATATTGTAAACTAATAGGGAAAGTAAGCAATTGGATTGTCCTAAAAAAAACTTAAATTACTTATACTTTATACGTATTTGATTATAGTACAGGTTATGCAACGTAATCAAACTTTAAACACACACAAAATTTTCTATTAGATATTTATTATGGCAGGTTCAACAGGCGAACGTCCTTTCTCAGATATTGTTACAAGCATTAGATATTGGGTTATTCATAGTATTACTATTCCAGCTTTATTTATTGCAGGTTGGTTATTTGTAAGCACTGGATTAGCCTATGATGTCTTTGGAACGCCTAGACCTAATGAGTACTTCACAGATGATAGACAAGAGGTTCCATTAGTTACTGATCGGTTTAATGCTCTTGACCAATTAAATAGCTTTTAATACATAAATTTAGAGACTACACTCTTAGAATGCTAGGAGCTAAGAATGACAATTCTTCCTGTGCCTATACAATGTATGTATTACACATAAATTTTTTAAAGGTTTTGAATGCAAAAACATATATTGATACAATAATTTTCATTATAGCAAAGCTAAGGTCTATAGTCTTAGGACTCATCAGATTTACGGAACTATACTTCGAGTCATATTTTCATTAAAAAGGAAAAACCAAAATGTCAAATTCTGGAACCACAGGTCGAATACCTCTTTTTCTTGTTGCCACTGTTGTTGGTGTTGCTGCACTTGGACTGCTAGCAATTTTTTTCTACGGTGCTTATTCGGGACTTGGGTCTTCTCTTTAATTCTACGATATTTTCAGGGGAAATTCTAGGATACTAATAATCTAGATCCAATTATTCTTGACCCTCTCCGTCAATGTCGTCAACACACAGAAATCTAT
>Ga0115104_10648474_pt1 | contig 16587 bp, 29 predicted proteins | sample CN18umnscriptome_2_FD_89649 | JGI IMG/M metagenome (GOLD analysis project Ga0115104, IMG submission 89649) | Marine eukaryotic communities from Pacific Ocean to study complex ecological interactions - CN13ID_70_C50_10m_0.8um Metatranscriptome... | ecosystem: Environmental > Aquatic > Marine >...
ACACCCATAATTGGTGTAGTTCCCCAACCTGGAGCAACCTTTCCGTATTCTGCATTTAGTGGTCTTAGGATTTCTCCTAATCGTGTTCTTAAAGCCATAATTTATTAGAAATATTAAAAATAATATTTGTTATTTAGCATAATAATAATAGTACAGTCGTTTAGAGGAAATATCCTATTATGGAAACAGCAACAATTCTCATAATTTTTGTATCAAGTTTATTATTAGGCGTTACAGGTTATTCAATTTATACTTCCTTTGGACCAAATGCTAAAATTTTAGCTGATCCATTTGAGGAACATGAAGATTAAGACAGATTTTTCTGTCTTAATCTTTTTTTTGACGTTATTTTTTAATTACACGTGGTGACTCTCTAAAGAATACAGAGAAGAATAACACCATTAAAGTACCTATTAGTAGGAATGTGTATACTAATGCTTCCATTTTTTAATCCTTTGATAATGTTTTGTTTAAAAAATCTTAAACCGCACCTTGCTTACGTGTTGTACGATCACCTAGCTTCGCGTATGAACCGAATTCAACTTGTTCTGTTACTTCAGCACCAATACCTGTAAATACATCTCGGAAGATTGTACGGGCACCATGCCATAAATGACCAAAGAAGAATAATAGCGCGAAGTTTACATGACCAAATGTATACCAACCACGAGGGCTACTACGGAATACACCATCAGATTCTAAACTTGTTCTATCAAATTCGAAAACTTCACCAAGTTGTGATTTACGGGCAAATTTCTTAACAGTTGGTGCGTCTTTAAATGATTGACCATTTAACTTACCACCGTAGAAATCTACAGTAACACCTACTTGCTCAATACTATACTTAGATTCAGCACGTCGGAATGGAATATCGGCACGGATAATACCATCTTTATCAACTAATATTACTGGGAATGTTTCAAAGAACGCTGGCATACGTCTTACTGTAAGCTCACGACCTTCTTTATCCTTAAATATAGGATGACCTAGCCAAGATTCTGCGATACCATCACCTTTGTCCATTGGACCTGATCGGAATAAACCACCCTTAGCTGGGTTATTACCAATATAATCGTAGAATGCTAATTTATCTGGAATACGTGACCAAGCATCGCTTGCCGATAAACCTTCATCTAGAGATTCTTCTACACGTCTCTCAATTTCTTGTTGGAAGTAACCGCTATCCCATTGGTAACGTGTTGGACCAAACAATTCAATTGGAGTCGTTGCACTTCCATACCACATTGTACCTGAAGTAACGAATGCTGCGAAGAACACTGCAGAAATACTACTTGAAAGTACCGTTTCAATATTACCCATACGTAAACCACGGTATAGACGTTGTGGAGGTCGTACAGTTAAATGGAAAATACCTGCAAGAATACCTAATGTACCTGCGGCGATATGATGTGCTGCGACACCACCTGGGTTGAATGGGTTAAAGCCATCAGCTCCCCATGATGGAGCACAAGGTTGAACCTTACCTGTAATACCATATGCATCAGATACCCAAATACCAGGCCCGAATAAACCAGTTACGTGGAATGCTCCGAAACCAAAACATAAAAGTCCTGATAAGAATAAGTGAATACCAAAGATTTTTGGTAAATCTAAAGCTGGCTCATCTGTACGTGGATCACGGAATAGTTCTAAATCCCAGTAAACCCAGTGCCAAATAGCTGCTAAGAAACAAAGACCAGATAAAACGATGTGTGTTAATGCAACACCTTCAAAACTCCATAAACCTGGGTTTGAAACACTTTCACCTGTGATACTCCAACCACCCCAAGAGTCTGTTACACCTAGTCGTGCCATAAATGGCATAACGTACATGCCTTGTCTCCACATTGGATTCAGTACTGGATCAGATGGATCAAAAATAGCAAGTTCATAACATGCCATTGAACCAGCCCAACCCGCTACTAGTGATGTATGCATTAAATGCACTGCGATTAATCTACCCGGGTCATTTAATACTACTGTATGAACCCGATACCAAGGTAGTCCCATTAAAGGTCTCCTAAAATTAACTTAAAAACAAATGTTTTTGACTTTCTTACTTTGATTGTATAACATCTATTCTAGCTTAAAAATTAAGTAAGGTTTTATTATTTTTAAAAATTACTTAATCTCTGTACTTACCCCAGATGGTAAATTGATGTTAATAATTGAATTAGCTTGATTTATATTTTGTGGATAAATATCCATGATTCTTTTATGTACACGAATCTCAAAATGTTCACGTGAATCTTTATTAACGTGCGGTGAACGTAAAACACAATAAATTCTCTGTTTCGTAGGTAATGGAATTGGACCTACTACTTTTGCTTGTGTTGAATTTATACTTTCGATTATTTGTTTACATGATAAATCTAACAATTCATGATTGAACGATTCTAATTTTAATCTAATTTTTTCGTTTAATGCTAAATTCATCTTGTTTTTAAGTTAAAATTTTCGATACAACACCAGCACCAATTGTTCGACCACCTTCACGAATTGCAAAACGCATACCTGCCTCAATTGCAATTGCTGAGATTAATTCGGCTGTCATTTTAATACGGTCACCAGGCATAACCATTTCAACATCTGTTCCATCATCTGCAGTAAAGGCTTTAATATTACCTGTTACATCCGTTGTTCGAACATAGAACTGTGGGCGGTAACCTGTAAAGAATGGTGTATGTCGTCCACCCTCTTCTTTTGTTAGAATATAAACTTCACCTTCAAATTGAGTGTGTGGAGTAATTGTTCCTGGTTCTGATAAAACCATACCACGTTCGATTTGTTCTTTTTGAACACCACGTAATAAAATACCAACATTATCACCAGCCATACCAGAATCTAATGTTTTTTGGAACATTTCAACACCAGTTACAGTTGTTGTTTGTGTATCTGCTAGACCAACGATTTCGATTGTATCACCTACATTAATCACACCACGTTCGATACGACCTGTAGCTACAGTACCACGACCTGTAATTGAGAATACATCCTCAACAGCCATTAAGAATGTTTTTTCTGTATCACGTGCTGGTGTAGGAATGTATTCATCAACGCTATCCATTAAAGCAAAAATTTTGTCAACCCACTTATCATCACCACGTGTAACTGATGGTGTGCTAACTACTTTTTCTAATGCTTGTAATGCTGAACCTGGTGTGATAGGGATATCATCACCTGGGAAATCATAGTTTGATAAAAGTTCACGAGTTTCTAATTCAACTAATTCGATTAATTCTTCATCATCTACTTGATCTTCTTTATTTAAGAAAACAACTAAATTTGGTACACCTACTTGTTTTGCTAATAGGATGTGTTCACGCGTTTGAGGCATTGGACCATCAGCAGCTGATACAACTAAAATTGCACCATCCATTTGTGCGGCACCTGTAATCATGTTTTTAACATAATCAGCATGGCCTGGACAATCAACGTGTGCATAGTGACGTGTTTCAGTTTCGTATTCTACGTGTGCTGTATTAATTGTAATACCACGTGCTTTTTCTTCTGGTGATGCATCGATGTCCGCGTAATTTTTAAGTTCGGCTGAACCCACTGTTGATAAAGTTGCTGTAATTGCTGCAGTTAACGTCGTTTTACCGTGATCTACGTGACCAATTGTACCAATGTTAACATGTGGCTTACTTCGTTCGAATTTTTCGCGTGCCATTATTAGCTTCCTTTTTTGATTTAATTACTTTAATTTTTAATACTTTTGGCGTTTAGATAATACTGTTTTATCTATTAAAAGGGGACTAGACTAATAAGTCAAGAAACTGATACTTATTATCATCATTATCCCCCGAAATTTAAATTAGGTTTTAGTAACGGAAATGTGCAAATGCTTTATTTGCTTCCGCCATACGATGTGTTTCTTCGCGTTTACGCATTGCATTTCCTACATTATTTGAAGCATCTACAATTTCATTTGCAAGTTTAATCGATATTGTACGCCCTGCTCGTGCTTTAGCTGCTGCGATTAGCCATCGTAATGCTAAGTTTGTACCTCTATAACGACTGACTTCTAGCGGTACTTGGTATGTAGATCCACCAATACGTCTTGCTTTTACTTCTACAAGAGGTGTTATGTTTTGTATAGCTTTTTCAAAAACTTGTAACGGGTCAAGGTTTGTTTTTTCTTGAATTAGTGCAAATGTTTCTAGGATAATAGAGTCCGCTAAACTTTTTTTACCACTTTTTAGAATACGTGCAGTTAGTAAGCTCACTAAACAGCTGTTATAATTCGAGTCTGGTTTTGGGTAACGTTTTTTAATTACACTTCGACGTGACATATGCTTTTTTAATTAGTTTTAAATAAATTACTCTGAACTTTTTGGTTTTTTAACCCCGTATTTAGAGCGACCTTGAGTTCGGTTTTTTACTCCACCCGCATCTAATGTTCCACGAACGATATGGTAACGAACACCTGGTAAGTCTTTAACACGACCTCCACGTAAAAGAACAACTGAATGTTCTTGTAAATTGTGTCCAATTCCTGGAATATACGCCGTAACTTCAAATCCCGATGTTAGTCGAACACGTGCGACTTTACGGATGGCTGAATTCGGTTTTTTGGGTGTTGTCGTATAAACTCGAGTACAAACTCCACGTCGTTGCGGACAATTCTTTAATGCAGGAGATTTGGTTTTCTTAATTATTTTTTTTCGAGGTTTACGAATTAACTGTTGTACTGTTGGCATTGTTTTTTTTGATTAATTTATTCGCTTTCTGTACCATATTTTTTCATAAAGCGTTCAACACGACCTTCTGTATCTAAAATCTTTAATGAGCCGGTGTAGAAAGGATGATTTCCAGACCAAACGTCAATATAAAGGTTTGGTTTAGTTGAACTCGTGACCATTACGAGTTGACCATCGCAATAAACTTGTGTTTCTTCAAACCAGTTTGGATGTATATCTTTTTTTGGCATAATTTGTAAATTTTTTCTATAGTATAAAGCAATATAAAAATTATCGTTTTGAGAATTGTGAAGCTTTTCGTGCTTTTTTCAAACCGTATTTTTTACGTTCCTTGATACGAGCATCACGTGTCAATAAACCTTCTTGTTTCAGAGCTAATCGGTTATTAGAGTCACATTCAACTAATGCTCTAGCAATAGCTAAGCAAATAGCATCACTTTGTCCAGAGATGCCTCCACCTTTTGTTTTGACATTAATATCAAATGTACTATCTAAATTAAGAGTTACAAGAGGTTGATTAATGCGTAACATTCGTGAATCGTTATTTTGTAAGTACTCTTTGGCGTCTCTATTATTGATTGTAATATTCCCCGTACCTACTGTTAATAAAGCTTGAGCAACTGATTCTTTGCGTCGCCCAATTCCATAAAATTTAGTTGTTTCCGAATTCATACATGTTTAATTCATAATTAATTCTGGACTTTGTGCAATATGAGGGTGCTCCGATCCCTTATATACTTTTAGATTCTTATAAATTTGGCGTCCAAGTGGGCCTTTTGGAAGCATGCCTTTAACTGCCTGCTCAATAATTTTTTCAGGACGTCGCTCAATTAAACTAGAGAATTTTTCAACTCTCATTCCACCTGGGAATCCTGAATGATTGCGGTAAAGTTTTTGTGTTTCTTTTTTACCTGTTGTTCTAATTTTTTCTGCATTAACAATAATAACATAATCTCCATTTTCAAGAAACGGAGTGTACGTATTTTTATTTTTACCCATTAAAACAGCACTAGTTTTTGTCGCTAAACGACCAAGAATTTGATCTTCAGCGTCAATTAAGTACCATTTTTTTGTTGTTAATTTTTGTGAGTTAACAAACGTTTCTTTCATATGATGATTGTTTTATTTTACGAATAATTTATCTAGTTTTAAGAATTTAATGATGGTAATACAATATCAAATTTATCTTTTAATGCTTGGAATACTTCTTGTGCGGATTTCTTACCAAAATTTTTAATCTCACGAATTTCTTCTTGTGAATAATTAACTAAATCATCCACGGAATTAATTCCTGCACGTTTTAAACAGTTATAAGCACGAACGGGAAGTTGTAATTCTTCAATTAAAATGACATCAGTTTGGGCAATAGGCTCAACCTCGGCTTCGTTTGTTGGAGTTAAGTTTTGCTCGCTTGTTAGAAAGCTGAACCAAGTCATTAACTTTTGAGCCGCTTGACTTAAAGCTTTTTCAGGAGAAATACTACCATTTGTTGTTATTTCTAAAATTAAAGATTCAGTTGTTTTACTATAACCGATATAGACATTATTAATTTTATAATTTACTTTTAGAACTGGCATGAAAACAGCGTCAATTGATAAAAAATTCATGTTGTCGTTGCTATTTGCTTGTTCCGCAAATTGATAACCGATACCGTTTTCGACGCGAAGGTCAAAATTTAAAACTTCATTACCAGATAGTGTAGCGATGTATTGGTTTGGATTAACAATTTCAATATCATCATCAAACTTGATTGTACTTGCAGTAATGACTCCAGGTCCTTGAATTGTTACATTACCAAGACTTGGTTCTTTCTTATTACTTTTTAAAACGATTTGTTTTAGGTTTAAAAAAATTTCAAGGACGTCCTCACGTACGTTTGGTATTGTTGAAAATTCATGTGCAACACCAGGAATTCTTATGCCTGTAATAGCAGTACCTTCTAAATTTGAAAGTAAGACTCGACGTAAGGCGTTTCCTATAGTTAATCCTTGCCCCGACTCAAGTGATTGTAGTAAAAAGTGTCCTGTTAATTTGCCAGATTCTTCAACACTAGATTTAAAATATTGAAATTTTAATTCGGCCATTATTTTTATTCTTATTCGTTAAGATTAAACTCGACGTTTTTTCGGCGGGCGGCATCCATTATGTGGTACCGGTGTTATATCTTTTATAGATATGATTTCTAAACCAATATTTTGAACGGCACGAATGGCTGTTTCACGTCCTGATCCTTGACCTTTAACAAAAATATCAACCTTTTTAAGCCCCAAGTTTAAAGCAGTTAGGCTTGCAGCTTCAGATGCTGTTTGGGCAGCAAAAGGGGTTCCTTTACGTGCACCTTTAAAACCAGCACTTCCTGCTGATGCCCATGATATAGTATTTCCAATTGTATCTGTAATTGTAACAATTGTATTGTTAAATGTGGATTGTATATGAACAACTCCCGTTACATTGTTAAGTTTTACTTTTTTCGTATTACTACGTTTAATTTTTGGTGACATATATGTTATTTTTTGTCTAAAAATTTAAACTTTATTTTTTCTTACCTGCAACAGTTTTCTTAGGACCTCTTCGTGCACGTGCATTTGTACGTGTACGTTGTCCGCGTAAAGGTAACATTTGACGGTGTCTGCGACCACGGTTACAGTTTATTTCTGATAAACGTTTAATATTTAAACTTACCTCACGTTTTAAATCACCTTCAACTTTATATTGAGATTCAATAACTGCACGAATTGCACTGACATTTTCATCAGTCAATTCATTGGTTCTTGCATTTGGATCTACATTTGCTTTTGTTAAAATTTCTTGTGAAGAGATTACACCAATTCCGTATATTTTTGTTAGTGCATATTCAACTCGTTTTGCTCGAGGCAAATCTATTCCGGCGATACGTACCACAATAAAGCTCCTTTCTTTCTTTCTTTGAATTATCCTTGACGTTGTTTATGTTTCGGGTTAGTGCATATTACACGTATTGTACCTGATCGTTTTATAACACGGCAATTGGCACACATTTTTTTGACTGATGGACGAACTTTCATTTGCTTACTTGTGTGATTAATTTGTTTTATTGTAACTTTCTGAAATTAGCAGTGTTTGGATTTGTCGACTTGTATCAACTGTTACACCTACTAAAATGAGTAACGATGTAACTCCGAAACCATACGAACTTCTAATGTTTGGTATTGTTACAATGAGAGCTAAAAATAGAGCTCCCAATAATGATAATCTTTTTAACGTTTTAGTTAAAAACTCTTTTGTTTGGTTACCTGGTCTTACGCCTGGTATTGTTACGGCCATTTTATTTAAATCTTTTGCTAATTCTTGTGGGTTTAAGATTAAATTTGAATAAAACAGGCTAAATGCCAGAATTAATATAAAGTTTATTCCACTATAGAATATAGCTTGAAGATTGGGTGTAGTAGTTATATTTGCGAATATTTCTAGTTTTGCTATATAGCTAATAAAAACGGTCACAAATGTGAGTACCGTAGATGCAAAAATAATGGGCATTACACCACCTTGATTTATTTTTAGCGGTAAAAAAGATGTTTTTGTTGGATTTTCTGTTTGTGAAAATAATTGTTTTGCAGAAATTAGAGGAATAACACGTACTGCTTCTTGTACATAGATAATTCCCGTTATTAGTAATGTAAAACTGATTAAATTTAAAACAATTGAAAACCCGGTACCCGAATTAAATATTGTTTTTATTGTATTTGGTAATCCGGCTAGGATGTTGGCTGTAATTATTATTGACGAGCCATTACCAATACCCTTTTCAGTAATTATTTCGCTTAACCATAAAATAATCATAGAGCCTGTTATTAAGGCTAGAGCAATTTGACTGCAAATATCAAAATTCCAAATGAAAAGAATAGGTCTTAATGCAAATGTAATCGATATACTTTCGATAATGGCAAAAAATAACGTTAAGTAACGTGTATATTTTGTAATTTGTCGTCGCCCTGCTTCACCTTCTTCTTTTTGTAATTTTTCAAGACTAGGAATAATACTAGTTGAAAGCTGCATTAAAATTGATGCATTTATGTAAGGTAGTATCCCTAAACTAAATACTCCTAATACTAAATTTTCGTTTGTATAAAAATTTCGTAAAATAGGTGTTGAATTTAGAATATTGATTAAATATTCTTGATCGACATTTGGTACAGGTATATAGTTACCTACTCTTGTTATAAAAATGACTAGAATTGTTGTTCTAATTTTATTCGTAACAGAGTTTTGTTCATTTGATTGCATGTTTATTAAGAATAAAATCTTTCAACTGGTAAATTTCGTTGAGCAGCGGCAATCGCCGGATTTTTTAAATTTTGTAATGCGACAAGTGTAGCGTGTGCATTATTTAAAAGATTATCGGATCCTAGTTGCTTAGCTGAAATATTTTTAACACCGGCTAATTCTAAAACTGTTCGAATTGAACTACCCGCAATTACACCTGTACCTTGTGATGCAGGTTTAATAAATACTTCACATGCACCAAATCGGCCTGTAATTGTGTGTGGTAAAGTTTTTGTTTTTGTTAACGAAACTTTAACAATTTTTCGTCTTGCACTTGTTATAGCTTTTGTAATTGCATTAACTACATCATCTGCTTTTCCAACACCAAGACCTACTTGTCCATTTTCGTTACCAATAAGTACTACAGCACGAAAACTAAGTTTTTTACCACCCTTACAAACTTTTGTTACACGGCTAATTTGAATAACACGTTCACTCCATTTTTCTCGTGGAGTATTTTGACGACGATTTCTAGATTTCGTCTCATTTTCTTTACTATTAACCATAATTGAGAATTTTTCAGATGTAGTTAATTAATTATTTACCAGATTTACCAGCTTTGCGTATTACGTACTCATCTAAATAACGAATACCTTTACCTTTATAAGGTTCAGGTGGTCGGATAGCACGAATTTGTGAAGCTAATAAGCCAACAGCTTCTTTATCAGGACCACTAATAATGATATTTGTGTTAGTTTCGACTTTAATTTCGATATCTTTTGGTGCTTCGAATACAACAGGGTGACTGAAACCAACATTAAGTGTTAGCTTTTTACCCGAAACTTGTGATCGATAACCAACACCAATCATCTGTAGTCGACGCTCAAATTTTTCGGATACGCCAATAACCATATTATTAATTAGTGCTCTTGTTAAGCCATATTTTTGGCGAGCAATTCTCGTTTCAATTTTCTTGTTAACGATAATAATATTTTCGTTTAGTGTTACTTCGATTTCTTTTGGTATTGTGTGTAACAACTCGCCATGGGGTCCCTTTACTTTAATTTCTTGACCTGTTAATTCTACGTTAACATTTTTCGGTACATTGACCGGTAATTTACCAATACGAGACATGATTTTATATTTTCAATTTTTACCAAATATAACATAAGATTTCGCCACCAACCTTCATCTTTCGGGCTTGTGCATCTGTCATTAGACCTTGTGATGTTGAGATAATAGCAATTCCTAAATTACCTAAAATACGTGGTAATTTTTTTGCTCCGCTATATACACGAACCCCTGGTTTACTTACACGTTGTAGTGTAGTAATAATCGGTACTCGTTGTTTACCAGTATACTTTAGCGAAATTAAAATTGTACTGTTTATCCCTTCAGTTAAGACTTCAAAATCTTGAACAAAGCCTTCTTCTTTCAGAATTGTAGCAATATTTGACGTCATTTTTGTTAAAGGTACTTCAACAAAATGATGTTTTGCATTATTTGCATTTCTGATTCTTGTTAACATATCAGAAATAGTATCGTTTACCACTTAAATTCTCCTTTTTGTAATATATTGCGTTATTTACTGAAAGGGATCCCGATTTTAGTTAACAAGGCTAATCCCTCTTTTGAATTTTTTTGCCGATGTAACAATCGTTATATTAAGTCCTAACATTTGGTCTACTTGTTCATAATCAATTTCGGGAAAAATTAATTGGTCTGTAATACCAAGATTATAGTTTCCGTTTTTATCGAATTTATTTGGGTCTAACCCCTGAAAATCTCGGATTCTAGGTAGTGTTAGGTTAATAAAACGGTCTAAAAATGTATACATTTTTTCTCGACGTAGTGTAGTTGTAATACCCATTGGCATTTCTTCACGAACTTTAAATCCAGCAATTGATTTCTTCGCTATAGTTACAATTGGTTGTTGACCTGTAATTTGACGAATTTCATCAATACTTTTTTGAAGAACTTTATTGTTTTGTGCAGCAATACCTAATCCACGATTTATTTGAATCTTTTCAATTTTTGGGATTTCATGAATATTTTTGTATTCAAATGTTTCTTTTAAATACGGCACAACTTCATTCTCATATATCGCTTTAATCTTTTGAGCCATATGACATTATGAAATTAAATTTTTTGTTTTTGTAGAAATTCGAACTTTCTTATTTTCTTGAATAGTAAAACTAACGCGCGCTGTTTTTCCATTTTCATCACACACCATTACATTTGAGCAATCAATGGGCGCATCAAAGGTAATAATTTTTCCGGCTTCTTCTTTTCTTGAAGGCTTAACGTGTTTAATTTTTGTATTTACACCTTCAATAATTAGTGTGTTCTTTTTATGATAAATAGTTTTGATTGTCCCAATCTTACCTTTATCTTTACCTAAAATAACTTTTACGTTATCGCCAATTTTTAATTTTTTCATCTTAATTTTTTATAATACTTCGGGAGCAAGTGAAACAATTTTGGTAAAACGTTTGTCACGTATTTCACGTGCTATTGGGCCAAAAATTCTTGTACCTCTAGGATTATTTTCTTTATTGATAATTACTGCTGCGTTGTCATCAAAGCGAATACTCATTCCATCTGGACGTCTTACAGTATGTCTTGTACGTACAACAACAGCTCTAACAATATCTGATCGCTTTACTGGCATATTAGGCGAGGCATCTTTTACGACACCAATAATTACATCACCAATACGTCCATATTTTTTGTTACCACCAAGAATTCGAATACACATAATTTTTCGTGCACCCGTATTGTCTGCTATGGTTAGATATGTTTGAGGTTGGATCATAAACTGATTTATTTAATTAGTTTTATAAAATAGCTTTCTTAAAAATTTGTTTAACTTTCCAACGTTTAGTACGGCTTATTGGACGTGTTTCAGAAATTGTAACTTGATCACCTAAGTTACATTCTTGAAATTCATCATGAGCCATAAATCGTTTACTCGTTTTTAATGTTTTTCCATAAATAGGGTGTGCATAACGATTTTCGACTAAAACTACGATAGTTTTGTTCATTTTGTTACTTACCACAACTCCTGTTTTTTCTTTTGTCGCCATAAAAATATTGAATTGAGTCGAATTATAAAGTAAATGAAACGTTAAGAGCTTGTAAGTTAACTAGTAAGTTGGTTTATTTCTTTTTGACTTTTTACTGTTAATAATTGCGCTAAACGTAATTTGTTACGTTTGAATTCATGGGGTTTGAATTCTTGTCGTGTTGCTTTTTTTACACGTAAGTTAACTAACTCTTGTGATACACGAATAATTTCTTTTTCCAAATTTTCACTATCTAGTGTTTTAATTTCACTCATACTTGAAAAACTCATCTTATTGAATATTTTCCTTAGTAATAAATTTAGTTTTGACTGGTAGTTTATAAGCGGCTAAACGCATAGCGGTTTGTGCTGCTACAAGTGGGACACCAGCTAGTTCAAATAATATTGTTCCTGGTTTTATTACAGCAACCCAGTAATCAACTGTACCTTTACCAGAACCCATGCGAGATTCTGCTGCACGTGCAGTAACAGGTTTATCAGGAAATATTGTAATCCATAATTTACCACCACGTTTAATTGAACGTGTGATAGTTCGTCTTGTTGCCTCTATTTGACGAGATGTTATCCAACCAGGTTCTTGCGATTGTAAAGCATATTCACCGATTGAAATTTTGTTATTTCGGTAAGCTTTTCCTCGCATTCGGCCTCGGTGTTGTTTACGAAATTTTGTTCGTTTTGGGCTAAGCATAGTTTAATAAAATTTTTTAAAATTATAAGGTTTCGCCTTTAAATAGCCAAACTTTAACTCCTAACACACCATAAATTGTATTGGCACGTTTATCGGCATAATCAATATTTGCTCGTAAGGTATGTAAAGGCACACGTCCTTCTCGAATCCATTCACTACGTGCCATTTCAGCACCGTTTAGTCTTCCAGAAATTTGTACTTTAATACCAGCGACTTTTGCAACTTGCGAACGCTTGATTGCTTGTCTAATTGCACGTCTAAAAGCTACTCGTTTTTCTAATTGTTCAACGATAAAGTCACCAATTAAAGCTGCTTCTGCATCAGGTGTTGTAAGTTCAATAATGTTTACAATTACTGTTTTCTTTAAATTTGGATTTTTAAGGTTGAATTTTTCTTGTGAGATAATTTTACGTAATTTCTTATAGATATCGGCAAGACCCGAGCCTGAAAGTCCGACTAGAACACCTGGTCTAGCACTGTAAATTTCTACTTCAATCTTGCTGCCGCTACTATTACGTTTAATTTCAATTCGTGAAATTCCTGCTTGTGTTGCTTTTGTATTTAGATATTCTCGGATTTGTGAATCTTCTTCTAAAAAATTTGGATAGTTTGCAAATTCAGAAAACCATACGGAACGGTGTTTTTGAGTTGTAACTAATCGAAATCCGAGTGGATGTACTTTTTGTCCCAAAATTAGAATCCTTTAATTTAGATCGCTTTAAAATATTTATTTTACAGCTAATGTAATGCTGATGTGGCATGTTGGTTTACGAATTCCATAGCCAGTTCCCTGTGCTCGTGGTCTAAAACGACGTAAAACCGGACCTTGATCAGCGAATGCTTCACTTATGTATAGATTTTCTTTATCTATATTTAAGTTATTTTGTGCGTTTGCAGCAGCAGAATAGATAACTTGCCATACTGGACCACACGCACGATATGGCATAAATTCCAGTAACATTAATGCCTCTTTGTAGTTTTTCCCGCGGATTTGGTTCAATACTCGTCGTACCTTGTTAGGTGACATACGAATATAACGGCCAAATGCTTTTGCTTCTGTTTGTGTGTTATTCATAAAAATTTAATTTAGCGTTTAGCCTTTTTATCGCTTTTAACGTGTGAACGAAATGTTCGTGTTGGTGCAAACTCACCTAGTTTGTGACCGACGACTGTTTCTGATATAAAGATAGGAACATGTTGTCGCCCATTATACACAGCAATCGTATGTCCAACCATTGATGGAATAATTGTTGATGATCTTGACCATGTTTGGATCACTTGTTTTTTGTCTGTTTTGTTCATTTCGTTAACTTTCTTCAAAAGATGATAAGCCACAAATGGGCCTTTACGTAACGATCTTCCCATGTTTTTATTTTCTTCTTCTTACAATATAAATATCGCTTGCTTTTCGTTTTTTTCGGGTTTTTACACCTAAAGCTGCTTTACCCCAAGGAGTGATTGGACGTTTTCGACCAATTGGAGAACGGCCTTCACCACCACCGTGTGGGTGATCACAAGGGTTCATTACTACACCACGCACGGTTGGTCTAATACCTAACCAACGTTTTTTACCTGCTTTACCAATTGTAATGTTACTATGCTCAGCATTGCTGACAACGCCAATTGTGGCATAGCATTCTTTACGAATTAAGCGAATTTCCTTTGATGGTAAACGTAATGTAACATACTTACCTTCTTTTGCAAGAATTTTAGCACTTGTACCAGCTGCACGAACAATTTGCCCTCCATTTTGAGGAATTAGTTCAATGTTATAAACTTCTAGACCTAGAGGAATATTTTCAAGAGGTAAACAATTACCAATTTGAATTTCTGCATTTGGTCCCGACATTAGGGTTGTACCAACCTTAACATTTTGGGGTGTCAGTATATAACGTTTTTCACCATCTTGGTAATGTAACAATGAAATGCGTGCATTTCGGTTTGGATCATATTCTACACTTGCCACACGTGCAGGTATATCATGTTTATTTCTTTTAAAGTCTATTACTCGATAGCGTCTTTTATGCCCACCACCACGGTGTCTTATGGTAATTAAACCTTGATTATTTCTTCCACGCGCACGGTGATTTGCTGTGATTAAAGATTTTTCAGGTTTATTTTCTGTAATTTCATTGAAAGAGGCCACTCCGCGGTTACGGGTACCTGGTGTATTTGGTTTGTAAATGCGAATAACCATAATTTTTTAATTAAATTAAAATAATTTTTACATATCAGGAAAAAGATTAATTTTATCTCCTTCTTTTAAGGTTACTATCGCTTTTTTATATTGAGATAAATAGCCTGAAAAACGTCCTACTGTACGTTTTTTCTTCGGGCTCATTAATGTATTTACATTCGTCACATTAACATCAAAGATATACTCAATTACTTTTTTAATAGTAACTTTGTTTGCTCGTCGATCAACCATAAAAGTGTACTTATTAGTTTCTAACAAACGAGTTGTTTTATCACTTATGACGGGATATTTTAGAATAGAAATAACATTATGTAAATTTTTATCTACGTCATTAATCATTGCAATATATTTCCTTTACTAAATTTAGAGTGGTCTCATCTAAAAATATTTGTTGTGCTTTTAATAATGCTCTAATATTTAGACTTGATGCTAAAACAGTTTCCACATTTGGAATGTTACGAACAGCTAATTGAATTGGGTCATTAGACTTTGCCAGAATAATTAGTGTTTTTGAATCTAAGTTCTTATTTGCTTTAGCTAAGAGGTTTAGAAATTCTTTTGTTTTACAGTTTGAAATTTCAAAATTCTCAAAAATAGTAATATTTTCTTTCTTGTTGAAAAGTAGTGTTCGTAAAGCAAGTTGAAATTCTTTTTTATTTAGTTTGTGAGTTACGTTTTTTGGTTTTGGTCCAAAAATTACTCCACCACCTTTCCATAAAGGTGATCTATTTGAACCTGCTCTTGCACGTCCAGTTCCCTTTTGTTTCCAAGGTTTACGTCCACCACCACGAACTTCACTTCGTGTTTTTGTTGAAGCTGTATATTGGTGACTTAATACATTTTGATGTTCTAGTGCACGGTGTACAATATAATTTGCATTCTCATTTGCGATATCTAATGCTAAAGATTCAGTTTTACTTGTTTGTCCGTCTAAAACATTAATAACATTATATTCAAATGTTTTATTAACCATAATATTTAAACCTTTACTGTTGGTTTAATACTTAATAAATTGCCAGGTTTACCGGGTACGGCACCTTTCACGATTAAAAGATTTTCTTTTGAATCGATTTTTAAAATCTTTAATTTAGCAATTGTTGTTTGTTTTGCACCAAGCTGGCCTGGCATTTTTTTACCTGGGAATACACGACCAGGGGATGTGCCTTGACCAATTGAACCAGGTGCGCGGTGATTTTTCGATCCATGAGTCATAGGACCGCGTGTATAGTGGTGTCGCTTAATTGTACCGGCAAATCCTTTACCGATTGATTTACCTGTAACATCGACAAATTGCCCTTCTTCAAAATCTTGAACATTAATAATTTGACCTAAAGTAAAATCTTCAGTGTTATCAATAGGATATTCTTTTAGATATTTCAAAGGAACAATATTTGTTTTATCTAGATGCCCTAATTCGGGTTTTGTAAGTTTTTGTCGTGAAACCTGCTTATAACCAATTTGAATCGAGTTATAGCCATCTGTTGCTGTAGTTTTAATTTGTGTTACTACACAAGGCCCCACTTTAATAATTGTAACGGGATTTGCATTTCCATCTTCTGTGAAAATTTGAGTCATTCCGACTTTATTTCCCAACATACCTAAAGACACAAAAATTCTCCTTTAACTTATCAATTTAAGCTTATATTTCAACTTATCTGAGCTTCGAATTTAT
>Ga0115104_10290430_pt1 | contig 16007 bp, 14 predicted proteins | sample CN18umnscriptome_2_FD_89649 | JGI IMG/M metagenome (GOLD analysis project Ga0115104, IMG submission 89649) | Marine eukaryotic communities from Pacific Ocean to study complex ecological interactions - CN13ID_70_C50_10m_0.8um Metatranscriptome... | ecosystem: Environmental > Aquatic > Marine >...
AAGGCTTTATTTAGAGCATGAATAACTAAGTAAATTAGTACCTCCTCGTAACAACAAAAGCCGCAACCACAAACTAAATACCCAATTTGACTAATTGTCGAGTACGCAACAAGTTTTTTAATATCGTTTTGGAAGACAGCCGTAACTGCCCCAAATGAAAGCGTTAGACCGCCTAATAAGATGAGATAGTAGTTAGTGAAGAGACTAAACTCAAAAAGGACCGAAAACCGGATAATTAAAAAAACTCCTGCAACAACAAGTGTCGATGAGTGAATTAAAGCAGATGCAGGAGTTGGAGCTTCCATGGCATCCGGTAATCAAACATGCGAAAAAAATTGAGCAGCTTTAATAGATCCTGACGTTACGATACAAAACGAAAAAAAAGTTAAAAAATGAATGGAGGTTGTACCTAAAAATAGGTAATGAAAAGCTAAAAACGGGATTTGTAAAAAAATTAGAGATAAATCTGTTGAATTAAAAACAACCAAAGTAAGTAAAAAAGCTAAAAACATAAACATATCACTAATTCGCGAAAAAACAAAAGTCTTTAAGGTAGCTTTAATAGTATAAACTCGTGTTGAGTAAAAGTTAACTAGTAAAAGCGAAAACAGACCAATACATTCTCACGCAAACATAATTAAAAAATAATCAAAGCAGAAGAATAAAAAAATAACGCTAGTAGCAAATAAGTTTAAAAGGTATAAAAGTCGATTTATAAAAGCTTCCCTGTACATATATTCAACCCCAAAATAGAGTGCAAAGGTCGTTAACGTCAGTACTAGTGCCGCACATGTGAGGGCTAAACTATCAATACAGAAGACGAGATGTGAATCAATTAAATCCAAACAGAAGAATCATCGCCCAAAATCAATATAATAATAATTTCCGAAAATTAAAATTAAGTAAAGTTCATTAAGAGTAAAGAGTAAAGTGAGGCCGAATGTCATAACTGAACTATAAAACGTTCCAACAGGCCCGAGTCAGCGTTTAAATAAAAAAATAAAAAGACAGTGTAGTACTAAGAATATAGGAGCGAACGAGAATAAATTTATTGCTAATAACAAATCTGTACTAATAAAGCCAAAATAGGGCCAATTAAGTGCTATATAAGTAACCCTTACTTACGTAAAGTTGTTTAAAAACACGTACAGCCGAAGAGAATAAAAAAACTAATATAGAAACTTACTACTGCTCAAGGCGTAATAAAGGATTCATGGGTTTGTCAAGATAGGTACGAAAAGTGTAAGATAATCATTTTAGTAAAGAGTCGTTTGGTAAACTCAGATATCATAATAGTGAAATATACGACTTATCGGCGTGTAACATTAAAAGGAGGTAATTTTTACCTATATGAACTAATTTTACCCGTTTTTCGGTAAATAATTTGCTTTGCGAAACGAACCCCCCGGCCGGTAAAAACATTAATCGGTTTGAGCTGTTTAAAGTTTGTTGCTGTCGCAATAGTATCAATTTTAGATAATCCAAATAAAAAAATTTTTGTCTTAGATAAAAATTTAACATTAATGGAAGCAGTATACACATAATTGCGGTGAGAAAAACCAAACTGCGGTGTAATAGTATTCCGTTTGTTTTTGTAAACATAGTAGCCTTTTCCTTTAAATTTTAGCTTAAAGAAAAAGGGTAAGTAAAAAAGGGAACTTAAGCGTTTAAGGTATTGATAAAATAGTTTAATATACTCTGCTCGACATGAGATTAAAAAACTAATACTTGAGATGCAGGAGTCGGTATAAGTATTAATAGCGTATGTGGGTAAAATAATTTTAAGGTAATAAGAAGGGGACAGAAGGAGACAAATTGACTTACCTAAACTTAAGTTTTTTTCCTTAAGGATTAAATATTTTCAAAAAACAGGAAATGTAAGAATTTTTGAAAAGTAATAAAGATTTTTTTGGCGTTCTGCATTAGAGGTCATTAGCGCTAAACGAGAGTTATCTCTTTTTTTGTTGTGTAAAAAGTTTTTTTTAAAGACTGTCTGACTGGTTGAACCATACCACATTGTTACGTTATATTGATGTTTTTAGGGTATCGAGGAGTGTTCGTCGATGCTTCCTAAAAACGAAGGAATGAACAAAATTTTTTATTTTTGTTAAAAAACTTAAGTCAGGCGTTAGCAAAAATGTCTCAAAAACGTGAAAAAGGCGAATTTCGAGTCTTTTGTATTTTTGAAAATTTAAGTCCTTCAATAATCAATGCATTGCTTGATAAAAACGCTTATAACGCGGTACATACTTCCACATTACTTTCATCTTATCGACTTTACCACGACCATGTTTTCGCCTAAGTTTATCGTTCTTCTGTATAAAAAAACTAAATAAAGGCTTAATTTTTTTTAAAATTCTAAAAAGATATAGCTTTAGGGCGAAGATATTGTTGTAGTGGTAACGATAATTAAAGATATAAGTTTTTTTTGGTAAAGTTTGGTGAGTATATAAAACGGTTTTTGTAGTAATTTTCTGGTCTCGCACCTTAACAGCTGAGGAGAGCGTTACCAAGAGATATCAGCTTTCGAAGAACTTAATGGTTGAGCCTAGCGATGCCCACTTAGTAAGAAACGTACTTAATGCGATAGTTACAGCTTTAAGTGCTAATTCTTTTTGTCCGTGACGCATTAAAAAATTTATAAAACGAAGGGTAGGGATTTCAAAAGTCTTGTAAAAAATTGATTTACTTTTCCGAAAACACAGTGGTGTATCTACCATAGTATTAATAAAAAAAGCCGTAACTGTCGATTTACGTAAAAATAAAAAATATTTAGTTGTCGGCGCCGACGGTCAATAAGGCATTACTATTTTGGAGGGGAGCTCAAAAAGTCGATTCTCTAAGTAAAGTCATGATAGTGGTTTAAGGGGAGATTTTTCGAATAAAGCATGAGAGGACACTAAGTTAAATGCTTTAGTTTCTAATTTTTTTTTTGAGACGTTAATAAAAAAATATAACTTTAAAAGCTATATTTTAATAAAAAATTAAAACTTATAGGTACTTCGTCTATCCCATAATATAAAATAATTTTTTATTGCCAAGGCTTTTAAACGGCGCAGATAATGTAATGTTTTTACTTTTGGTGCTTGAAAAAAAACAAGATTTTCAGTTCGTCTTTTTGTTTTCATTTTTCGGTTTTTTGGCTGAAATCAGTACCAGTTTATAACAATTCAATTACTAAATTTCATAATTCATAGTTTCATGAAAAAAAGGTCTTTTTGTTTAATTCTTAAGTAGTAGTACACCATTTCTTCAGTAACAATGTCAAAATGGGTAATTTTATCATAATAACGTCAGGAAAGTTGTGTTGGCATTTTTTGGGCCATTGGTATGGTTTTATACCAGTAAGGATTTCAAAAAAGAGATTTTTGTACTTTTAGTCCATAGTGAAGATACGTTTGTAAAAGATCTTCAATAATAATATCTTGCTTTAAGTTAAACGAATATCTAATATCTGAATACCATACCGTGTTTCAATAAATGTTTGATCCTCAGCGATTTAAACAGGGGTTACTCATATTTCCCAAAAAATCTAAATATACAGGGTTCTAGACGAGACTCGAACTCGCAACTTCTAAAGTCACAGTTTAGCGCTCTACCAATTGAACTACTAGAACCGATGTAATCACGCGATACTGAGACCTTAAAAGAATGCAGCTACTCCTGCTGCCCCAAAAAGCATGAAGGAGAAAGTTTCAATAAACGCAAAACCTAAAACTGCGTAGTTGAACATAACATCTTCTTGTTCAGGGGAGTAAGCAATAGCCCTTAAAAGGGATCCAAAGATAATACCAGTTCCAATAGCACAACCAGTAATCGGTAAAAACGCAATACTAATAGCTAAGACTTTAGCAGCTTTTACAAATAACAATAAGCGCTAAAGTCTGTCGCGTACTTCAGGTAATTACCCGAAAGATTAGTTATATAGTAAACGTTAATTATTAAAGAATTGTGCAAACGAGAATACCTCCTACTTTTTGTTTTAAAGCCTCCTTATGAGTCATAATACCACTTGACGTTTCGATTAGCAAGGAGGATGCCCCTAAAGACTTATTTAGGAGAGTTAACGCTTTAAATTTTACTAAAATTGGGTTTCTAAGTCTGTAGTAAGCTTTTAAATGTTTAATAGGTTGTCCATACTTCGAGTAATTCGGGAATACAGAATAAGTAGTACCTTGTAATCTCGAAAAGCGCCGAATTACTTTTAAGTTTAGAAGTAGTCGTAGTAGTTGTAAACTTTGCGGTAAAAGAGGTATATTAAAAAAAAAGACTTTTTTTGCAAGAGAAAATCTAAGGTGGTTTAATAGGTAAAGGTATGGATTTTTAAAATGAATGATATTGGAAACATAGGACTCGAACCTATACTCACTAGACCCAAAATCTAGCGCTTTACCGATTAAGCTAGTTTCCATAGAAAAGAAGATTTTAGAGGGCTCGACTTAACGTAATAGTTAATTTATTACTAAACAAAAATCAATACGAATCTGCAAAATTAGAAATTTTTCAAAAAAATAACTTTTTAGTAAGGAAAGTAGAAATTAGCGATATTAGAAAATTAGCAGCGTAGAGAGTATTGTAAAGAAGGCATTCGTTAAAAAATAAGATAAACTGATTAACAAAAAGTGTAAATTTCATAAAATATGAGTACTGGTGTATTTGCCCAAACGAGGTGTAAACTTTAACTATCACGGCATACAAGAAACTAACGCAAGTATAAAAATAATTAGTGTATATCCTAAAAATTTTACTCATCCAAGTTTTGTTAATAAATCGTATCGGTAACGAGGCACTCCTCCACGAATTAAGATGAGGAAAGACAAGCAGCACGTAATTTTTAAAGTGAAGATAAAAGTATAGTTAGTTCCGTAAGTTAAGAAACAATGCTCCGAGAAAGTTAAAAAAAAATTTACGCAAGGTAGTGTTTGTAGGTAGTGATAAAGTAATAAGAAGTAAAAGGTACTTTCCCCTAAACAAGACGCAAAGAGTAACTTTAGGGATACTATTCCGACTTTTGGTATAGAAAGGGTAAAGCTATACGAGACGATTTCTGCAAAAAAAGTAGTAATAGATTCTATTAAACTAGACAAATATAGTAGTTTTAAAAAATAAATGCTCAAATAAATACTTTACCTATGTCAAAGTATTCGGAATTGCACCGAAATTCGTCAGGATATGAACCTACGAATGCCCTAGCTATACTTCGATGTCACCATAAATGTTTATCGACTTAACCGACTAACCCCAGGTAACGCTCCTTTTGTTGCACGATCCCGAAAAACAAAACGAGAATATTGAACTTTTTTTAAAACATTGTGTTTACGTCCAGAAATAATACACCTATTTCTTTGTTTATTTGTCGACGCTAATGTAGTGATGAATGAAAGACGAATACGTGATACGTATTTTGTAACAGGAGAAAGGTAGCGATTTTTTAATAAAATTTTTGAAATTAATTTTTTACATTCGTATTTTAAAAAAAATTGTCTGCGGTAGTTATCGAGTAGTTTTCACTCTTTTTGCCTTTCTCTCATACTTTATATTCTATCGGTCAACATCCCCAAAGACAATATCTATTGAACCTAATACTGTTACTAAATCAGCGAAATAATGACCTTGAACCATTCTAGGCATAACTTGCATGTGGTGGTAAGCTGGCGTCCGAATCTTACATCGGTAAGGGTTAGAAGTACCGTCAGAAATTAACGATACTCCAAACTCTCCTTTTGGTGCTTCTACGGATTTGTAAGCAAAGCCTCTAGGAACAGTTAGACCTTCGCTATAGGTCTTAAAGTGATTAATTAATGACTCCATGGACGTGTATTTCGTATTATAGTTAAGGGCGTTAAAACGTTGTTTATATAAAAGGCGGAAAAAGGAAAAAAAATCTAAATTACCGGAAGTTGTGCTAGCCACTTGATTTTCTTGAAAGGTTATTGTTGTTAAGTTTGTTAATATTTGGAAAACGATGTTAATACTTTCGTACATTTCCCGTAGTCTAATTAAGAATCGGTCAAAACTATCCCCATTTCGGCCTAAATAGCCTTGAATAGATAAAAATCAGTAGTGCGCGTATGTTTCAGCTTTTAGGAAACGTATATCTTTCTTTAAACCTGCGCTTTTAGCAACAGGACCCGTTAACCCGTATGTCGCAACATCAGCTAAATTAATAGCTCCGACTCCGACTAAACGTGATTTTCAGATTCTATTCGTAGCTAAAACCGTAAAAATTTCCGTTAAGGATTTAAAGCAGTCTCTTGAAAATAACGCAACGTCTAAAAAAAATTGATGGTTAAGTCCTGTTCAATCTATATCGTTTGGACGGTAAAAAGCGGCATGCATTCGTGCTCCTGAAACCCGTTCGTAGAACTCCATTAACCGTTCCCGCTCTTCAAAAGCCCAAAAAACGGGGGCCATATTTCCAACATCTAAAGAATGTGTTGATAAAGCTAATAAATGGTTAAGTACTCTTGTAAGTTCATCAAATAAAACCCTTATTTGGACGTATAGAGAAGTGTGAGAAGTTGTTTTTAGTAATGATTCAATAGTAATACAGAAAGCGTGTTCTTGGCTCATCATAGAGACGTAATCTAGACGATCAAAGTAGGGTAGAGCTTTTAAGTATGTCCTATTTTCGATTAATTTTTCAGTTCCTCGATGCAAAAAACCGACATGAGGATCTGCTCGTTCAACTAATTCACCGTTAAGTTGGACTACTAGTCGTAAAACTCCATGCGAAGCGGGGTGTTGTGGACCAAAATTTAAGGTGAAGCTTTTAACTTTTCGTTCAGAAAGAGAATTTACTGAAAACGTTGGTTGTCAGAAATTAAAGATACCAGATTTCAAAATCTTATATTTATAGGTTTTTTAAGTAATATAATTTCAATTATAAACATTATATATGCTATACTTATTAAATTCTCAAGTAAGGGGGTGAAAATCGAGAGATCGAAATGGGGAATATATCATAAACCCCGATAAAGTAAAATAATCAACCTCAAGATAAGACGGTATATCAGATTTAAAGAAAAGCGTCGATAGTATTCAACGTGGAAACCGCTCAGACAATAAACCCGAAGTTCGGGAATTTAGTTTTAAGTGATTTTTGAGAGCGAATTTCCCTAAACGTTGTTGTTGTTTTTTTGCTCAAAGAACTAATCATTTCGATAAAAGATAGTATTTAAGGGAAATAACTAATTGAAAAAGATCGTTTTTCAGTAAAATTAAATTTGGATTTAAGCATAACGTACCATTAATAAAAATTAAATTATTGGAGATTGTTTCTTTAGCAGAAATTAAATCTGGTGTTAATTTACTGTAAAGGAGTAAGTTAACGAGACGGACTTCGTAGTACTGCATTAGCTTAATACGCGAAAACCTAAAAAATTTTGTTAAATATTTTGTTAACTGATGTTGATAGAAATATTTTAGATTTAAAGAGTACTTAAGTACAATCCGTGCACTACGTCAAATTTTAGAATATCCGGGCTTAAAGCGTATTCGGCGAATTTTCGGATCAACTTGAGGTACTGCATAGCTATTAATGTTATGGTTAAGGTTTAGAGCCGATGTAGCTAACGTCGAGTTAATTGAGTTTTGAGGTCTAAAATTTACACGCTGATATAGAGCTCAAAAATTATTATTTAGTTGATATTTTTTTGGTAAAGTAGTTAACCCTAACGTCTGTAAAGTAGTTGAATACTTTTTCAAGAAAAATGCCTTTACGTCGAAGAAAGAAGCAAAGGAGTAAGCTTGAACTTTTAACGTCAATCATTTTCGTAAAGTAAAAAGAGGAGAAGGTGGGGTTAAATAGAGGTAGCTATGTAGTGGTAAGATAAAATTAGTCGCATGAGTAGATTCGAGAGTATAGCGCGGAGCTGAAATAAAGGTTAGTAGGGGTTGTGAGTCATTCACAAGCTGAAATAAAGTTTGTTTAAAGCTTGGGTCAAAATCGCTAGGATAGCTTTGGGCAAAGCTTAAAGGCCTAAACCGATAGTACATTGTCAAGATTTTGCGTTTAGGGCTTTTAAAAAAACTGAGTACTTGTTTACTTCTAATCCTATAACTAATGGCGCGTTTGCAAAAAAAATTTTTTCTAAACTTAGAGAGACGTTTTTTAATTTTATGGAGTCTCGGTAAACGGCCATTAGAGGTACGGCGGCGAACTTGAAGCATAAACTTCGTATACCGCGTCCTAAAGTAGCTTATGTATCCCCGACGCCGACGTTTTCAGGAAGGTTGATTTCTTTTAGGGCGCCAGAACGGTAACTTTCTGTAAAAATATACTTTCTTAAAGCTAGCTAACAATTTTCGTCGCTGATTTAAAGTCTTATAAGAAGCACGGAAATATAGCGCTTTTCAATTAAGGTAAAAAAAAAACCTTTTAAGTAAATATTTACTTTGCGTTACGTCATAATACGGGTATGTATTATATCATTTCTGTAAACGACGTTTTTTTTTATTTTTATATATTTTTCGATGTATAAGTTTAATTTGACGTCGCGCCGTCATAATTTTTCACGTTTTGCGTTTGTAACAACGATTAAAGAAGGCGGTATCTGTCCCTAAATCTAGAAGATTAGGTTTTTTAAAAGAAAAAAATTTAAACGATAGAGGGAAGTAGAGACTCGTATTCCGAGACTTTCATTTCTGGTTTTTGAAATAGAGGTAAGAAGTGGGTTGGCGTCTCGGTAACTGAGCTTTGGTTAGGGTTTTGGTAAACCGTTTTTTTTTTTTTAGTTGGCTTAGTTTTTTACGCCGACGCTTTAACTTATTTTTTCTTAACCAGCCGCTATATTTTACTACGGGTAGAAAAAGTATTTTTTTTCGGAACAGTAATTGACCCCATAAACGGAAATTAGCGGGGAACTGACAAAAAAATGGAATACGACTAAAGGTACGTTTACGGTTAATGTTTATAAAAAATGTTGCGTAAGGGGACGAGCGCGTTAAGAGTAGGTTTTTTTGTATTAGTAACCTTTGCCGTACTTTACGCCGTTTTGTTTTTTTTAGGGGTCTAGTAACAATTAATTTTCTTGATTGAGCTGGTAACGAATGAGTAAAATCTAAGTTTAGTGGACGAGGTTTAGTAGCTAGCTTATGAATTGAACTTTTTATTTTTTTCGTACGGTGAGTTTTTAAGCGACGATTGTAAAGTAACGAGTGTACTTGCCTAAAGTAACGTTTAGTTAATTCAGTAGTCCGACACTTAAGTGTTTGAGCTTTTTTTAGCATTAGTTGCTTTTTTAAGACTAGTCTATAGTTCGGCTTTTTAGCCCTAAGACGTCTCCCGATCCAAGTCTTATAAGGAAGGCGGGTTAAGGGGTTAAAGTGGGCTTTAAATTTTTTTAGTCTTGAATAGAGGGAAACTTTTAACTTTTTTAAAGAGTTTCCTTTAGCTAGGTTTAGTAGCGCTTTGGGGTGATATTTAGATTTTTTTAAAAAACTTGATTGCTTTAGATAAAAATGTTTCGAGGTTATCGCTAATCTCCTGTAAGCTCGATGTATGGCCGTTTTTTGACTCAACATCGTGTTAGCTTTAGTGGTTGCTGTTCATTTTCGTCGTTGACGTCGGCGAATAAAAAGCTTTTGTATAATTTTTAAACAATTGTATCTCGGTACTAGATTAAACTTTTTTTTCTTTGATAAAAAAAAATTTGGTTTTTTATAAAAAGAACCTAAAGGTATTTTTTGGGTAATATACTTAGAGGCGAGTGACCTTTTTAGTGACCTTTTTACAGTATTTAAAAATAATTTTTTTCGGGCTGTTAAAAACCGTTCTCAATTAAAACGCCATCGTGCAATAACTATGTCGGACTGCTTAAACTGACGACCAATTAAAAATCAATATTTAGTTGAATCTAAAACTAGTAAAGTTGGGATTGGTTTAGGGGATAAATCAAAGAAACAGTTTTTCCGTTGAACTAAATATCGTTTTAGGGGAGTTACTTGACGTATTTTAGTTTTAGGTACTCCTAAAATTTGTGCTGCAAACTTTTTTACGTGTCACTGAGGTAAGTAAAAGTTATAAAATACCGGAACATGGAAAAACTGGTTTAAAGGGGTCAGAAAGTTATTTAAGTTATACGTAAGGAGCTGTAAACCGAAATTTTTCTGAATAAAAAAAAAATAAGCGATTAATTTAGAGTTGAGTGAGAGAGGCTGAGAGTTCACGAAATCTAAATATACTAAAATCAGTGCATTGTTAATTTTTTAGCTTTTTTTGCAGAAACATCTTGTAGATTTTTTTTTTTATATTTACGAGCTAAACGGCGGTAATCAATTTTTTCTTCTTTGTAGTTTTTTTGTAAGATTTTTTGCATAGTCGAAATAAAATCCCGTAAAACTCGATTAGAGTTGTAGGCGGATCAGGCGTTAGACCATGTTCGTTGACCGTGACTCGGTTTACCGATTGCCTGAGCTCTTCCGCGAAAGGTTTTAAGTAAGTATAAACGGACAATCGATAGTTTAGTAATTTCAGTAATTTGATTATTAACGGTACTTAATTGCGATAATAAAATATTTATTGCTCTTAAAATTGCTCGTGGATAAAGATTTAAGGGTTTTTTCGGATTTTGCAAAAAAGCAGTTAGTTCAAAACGAAAAATAAATGCATTTTTAGTGGTTTTTTGTAACCCTCCTACATTGTTAAATAAACTATAAAGTGTAACGTTAAAATTATTTATCCGACCATTAAATAAAAAGTGATTTGTTCAATAGAGATGTAAAACTTGTTCAAATTTCATATTATTTATATTTAGTCGTTTTACCTCAAGGAGTTCGTGGGTACTTAATCGCTTTAGTTCTTCCCCCGTGTGGATGGTCGATTGGATTACGCGCCACCCCCCTAACTTTTGGCTTACAGCCTAAATTTCGCCAAAATCCAGATTTTGTATTACGTAATAACCTTTTTGATTTAAAGGCTACAGGCCCTATCATAACAGAGGCGTAAATTGAAACAATTTTCTCAACCCCAGAAGGTAGTCTAAACGTAACTGTGTGATCAAATAAGTTTAATTTAATAAAGGTTGCAAAAGTACCCGAACTACGGGCGTACTGCGCTCCGTTCCCAGGTTGTAATTCGAGTAAAGAAACTTTTTCTGTATTATAAAGTTGCGAAACGTAAGCAAAAGTTGGGGCCGTAAAGAAACGTTGAATCGAGTGCGAATTTGATTTTCGATATAAATAATCAAATAACCCACGCGAATCGGGTAATTGTAAAAAGGTTAAACCCCCATCTAGCGTCGAGGCAAGTCCTATAAGTTTTGAGCTTTGAGGTAAAAAAAAAGTGTGTTTACCGCTAAAACCATAAGGGGGCGGAAAATAAAATTTACTCGAGGTTGAAGACGAGATCAGCTGCGACTTTTTTTTGTTCAACAAACAATTCGGCCATTGTGTGTACGGCCGGCTTTGCTTAGTGGGTTGTTTCTTAGAGCTTTTGGGAATTTAATTCACTCAAAATAAGTTTGAGCTTGGACAATATTTCGGGAAGCATTCGAAGTAATAGCTAATTTTTTTAAAAACAAAACTACTTAGACTAGACGTGATCACCTCCATATCACTCATTTGATGTATTAAGGTCAGATAGTAAGAAGCCGATTTTTCCTTGTAACTGAATAAGCCCAAAAAGAAGTGCTTCAGCTGTTGGAGGACAGCCTGGTACATAAATATCAACTGGAATAATTCTATCACAACCCCGCACTACAGCGTAAGAATAGTGGTAGTATCCGCCTCCGTTAGCACAACTTCCCATTGATAAAATTCAACGAGGGTCTGGTAATTGTTCATAAAGTCTACGTAACGTCGGTGCCATTTTATTAGTTAAAGTACCGGCTACAATAATTAAATCCGAGTGACGAGGAGAGGCCCTAAAAATAATTCCAAATCGATCCATATCGTATCGACTCATCGCAGCATGCATCATTTCGACTGCACAACAAGCTAAACCGAAGGTTAAAGGCCATAAAGACCCGGATCGGGCTCAGGAGAAAAGAGAAAATAGTTTTGATGAAATTCATTAAAGTTTTATTATTTTTTTTTTTTTTTTTTGCTTTGCTTTATATAAAGCTATTTTTCGGTTCCAGGTAAACTCGCCAAACTTGAATCCAACCATCCACCGACTAATTCTTTTTTTTCGTCATACACGCCCAGTATAAATTCGAATTTTTAGCCCAATGAAAAAGTGCGGTATAGTTGATGATCTATCTTTAAAATCTTTTTCCTTAACACGATGTAATGAATTTTCGTTAATTAAGAATACCTTTCGTAACGTTCCTGCGTTAAAATAAAGAGTTTTAGTCGTATTTGTTGTTTTAACGGTAGTCAATTATAGAAAATTATAATAGCAGCTGGCGAAGTAGGAGAGTCAATAGCCGGTATATCGTCTTTAAGTAAACTAGGTAAAGCGTAAAAGGTAAACGTAAAAAGTCGGCTAAAAAAGTAGTATCGTGCGGTACGCTAGGAATTGCATAAAAGGTATGGTTAGAGTTTAGGAAAGATAGCCCTAACAATACTGTTTTGTCCGAACTTGACCAAAAGGTTGACTTTCAGGTCGTAAGATGTAAAAACGAATTAAAGGAAGTGGGTAGGTAAAAAGATCCCGGTCGTGCTAAGTTTGTAGTATAAGAAGTAATAGCCTTGGTAACTACCCCCGCTTTAAATTCTCTTGTAGTTTTAAAAAATGCATAGGATTTAGCGCTAATAGCTGTTTGATTAAAAGTTAGATAGCGGTAAGTAAAGAGGTTAGGTTCGATTAATGCCGAAAGGTATTTTAATCGAAATCTATAATCCGCCGATCAGCGCGCTAACAGGTTGAAATAGGTTGATCAGTTATAAAGGTGCTTTCTTCGAGTATAAACTCTTCTCTTTATTTTTGTCACCGGATGAGCAACAATGTACGTTCGTAAATAATTTTTAAAATTTTTTTCAAATTTAATAGTACCTAAAAGGTTGCAATCACTTGCGGTCGGTGTTATCTGATTTATATAAGCCCAACGTACCATGTTTAGATGTTAATTTCCTTAGATTATAGATTAACCAATAAGCTTATACTTTCTAGGGTTAGAAGAGCCTTAAAGACTTTCGGACAAACTTTGTATGTCCCTCAGGTCGGGATGTTCCATAAACTGAACGGCGTTTTTTTTTATAAATAACCGGCGAAAAATCATAGACTCCGCGAATAATGGTATAACCAACACCCGGTAAATCATTTGCTCGTCCACCATTTACAAGAACTCGATTATATTTAGAACAAATATATCCGATTCCCGGAATTCGGGCTGTTACACGTAAACGATTCGTTAACTTAACTTTTGCTATATGACGTAAAGCTGAATTGGGTTTTTTCGGTGACATCGTAGTTACTCGTGTTACAATTCCTTTAACCTGAGGGCGTTTTTTAAGAGCAGGTGTTCTAGATTCATGTCGTCGTTGATAGTAAATTGCACGTTTTCCTGCTTGAGACGGTGAAGCCAAGTATAGGGGTAGTGTATTAAAAAATAAAAGCTTGTCATGTTAAACCTAATCAAAACATTAAAATTAGTAAACCCCCGTATATAACTAATTCTTTTGCTAATAAATCTTGTGGGAGGGTCTTAAAAAAAATTAGGGACGATCCAAATAACACGTTTGTTCACGTTCTAAAGAAAAATGTTGGGCCTAGTAAATAAAGTAAAACAATAAGTAGTAGTGCTAATAAAGGGAATAAATCAAAAAAGAACGAAAAAAATAGAACTTCCGCAACAAACATAATTGAGCCCGGAAAACCTAAAAAAATAAGTAAGTTTACTAAACTAACAAGGAAAAGTTTAGGACAAACAAAATTAACCCCGTTAATCTCTGTTACTAACCGAGTTTTAAATCGTCGTCCGATTGCGTCAACTAACAAGAATGAATTGGTAGATAGGAGAGCGTGGCTAATTAACATGCAGAAGCTTGCTAACATTAAAGGGGAGTGGCCGCTAATAACACAAATTGTTAGTCAATGCATTTCGACAACTGTTGAATATGCGACTAACTTTTTTAAATCAATTTGGTAAAAAAGCTTAAAAACGGCATCTACAATTCCTATAAATAGAAATGGATAAATATAGAAAAATGTCGGCTCGAGTTGAATAGTAATCAAGCATTTAAGTAATCCGAAAAAAGCAAATTTTACTAAAACGCCACTTAGGAAAATTGAAAAATTTGTTGAGGCCTCGACATGAGCTTTTGGTAGTCACCCGTAAAAAGGCCAAATTGGTAATTTAACTCCAAACCCGATTAATCAACATAAGAATAGAAAATTAAGTTCAAAAGGGGAGAGAGTAAGAAAACTTAATCCTGAAAATGTCGAAGTTCCGCATATAAAAAATAAATACAATAAACTAAATATTAAAAACATAGCCCCGAATTGCGTCCAAAAAAACATTAAGTAGGCAGCTTCCACGCAACGACGAGTTTTAGCAAAATTATATAAAATAAAAAAGGACGGGACTAGTAATAATTCGTAAGATAAAAAAAATAAAATTAAAGAGTCGGTAAAAAATAAAACATACCCTGCAATCAAAATTAAGGTCGCATAGAACGAAAATCCCATTACTTCGTTAATGTTGTAAGATAAACAAAAGAGTAACGATACAATCGTTATTAAAATAAATATATATATAAAAGGAAATGAGTAAATCGATAGTAAGTGTAATGTTAATAAAAAACTATGGAACGTATGTTCGATTGGCATAGTATCGAAATATCCTACGGCTAAAGGATCCATTAATATATTAACGGACAGGCACGAGTAAAAATCTAATAAATTGTAAATTGTAATAAGCGAAAGAAAGGAAAAGAAAGAAAAAAAACTTAAAATATGTTGTAAGGTAAATGATGAAAGATTAGTCCGATAAAAAGTATTTAAAAATACAAGTCTCGAAAGAAAAACTAACGTTAAAAAAATAAATAAAATAAATAAGACATAATAAATATAACCATACCACAGCAAAAAAGCTTTAAACATTAAAAGTAGTAAGTTAAGGCTGGATTAACGGCTCGAATCGTATTAAGTTTAATCAACTTGGGAGTCGGAAGTACGCAGACTGATTTAACGGGTAACTTAAAGGCAATTTGTTTTAGGAAATACGTTGTTCGGCCTAGTCTTAAATTCTTCGTCTCAAAAATAAACGATCCAGGGCGTAAATAACTAACCCAAGTGGCTAATTTTCCAACCCCCTTACCCATTCGAATACCTTTAGACTTTTTAGTTAAGGGTAAGTGGGGAAAGATGTTAAATCAAATTAAACGTTTTGTAAAATCAGACCGCTTAATAGCTTTTTTAAGGTAAAGCTTGAGTCGATGGATATGTTTAGCTGGTAACCTTAGAGGTTGTAAAATTTGTAATCCTGAGTCTCCGTAATGGAGACGCTTAAAGGTGTAGGGTTTAAAAGAGCGTCCTTTTTGTCGGTGTTTTTGTTTAAATTTTCGCGGCTGTAGCAACATTTATAAGAAAATTACAGGAACAGTCAAGTAAAGAGTAAAAAAGTATCTTCAGTAAAAATAAAACCAAAAACTAGGAAAAAGAGTATCGAGAAATTAATATAGTAAAGAAAAGGTATAAGTCGTAACTGAAGGCCACTAATTGGCGTAAAATTTGAGTAAGAGCTTGAATTTAAAAAACGTATATTTTGTACGTAAAAGTATAAAGCAACAAACAGGAGAGTAAATAACAAAATAAAAAGGTAAGAAAATTTTGAATTAACAATCAAAATAAAAATAAACATTTTCGAGAAAAATCCCCAGAATGGAGGAACTCCCGCCATTGACAAAAGTGTTACAATTAGAATCTTTGATAAAATATTTGTAGATCCTAGTGCTGAAAATGAGTAAAGCGTTCTTGTTTCGCAATTAAAAAATTGAAATAGGATTGAGAAGAAAACAAGTAATGAAAGATTATAAATAAACATATAAGTAGTTAAGGAAGTTAACGTTTCATATGAGTCGCACGAGAAAGTCAAGTATAGGGCTTAGAGAGTTTTAAGTAA
>Ga0115104_11223361_pt1 | contig 15952 bp, 15 predicted proteins | sample CN18umnscriptome_2_FD_89649 | JGI IMG/M metagenome (GOLD analysis project Ga0115104, IMG submission 89649) | Marine eukaryotic communities from Pacific Ocean to study complex ecological interactions - CN13ID_70_C50_10m_0.8um Metatranscriptome... | ecosystem: Environmental > Aquatic > Marine >...
AAATAGATAAAGTAGATAAAAAAAGGATTTTAAATTTAACCTTAAATATTTCAAAACGTATTAATTTAAAAAGAATATTTATGATATCTGCTGCTACAGGATCAGGGGTTAATGATCTAGAAAATTACCTAGAAAACTATCTGCCGATAAGAGATTGGATGTACCCTAGTGGCAAAGCCAGTAACTTATCTGACCACGACATAGTAAGTGATACAGTTAGAGAAAAAATATTTTTTTATTTACACAAAGAGATCCCTTATAATATTTTCGTTAAAACTAGAGATTTAACAAATATCAAGGGTAAACTCGTAGCAAATGTTGATATCTTTATCAAAAACTCCGGGTACAAGGCTATTTTATTAGGTAAAAACGGAAAAACTATAACACATATTATTATGTGCTCATCAAATGACTTAGAAAAATTTTTCTCTTGTAAATTTTCTTTGAAGATTTTTATAAAAATTTATAATGCTACATCTCTAAAATAAAAAAAAGTTTGTTCATAGAGTCAAATTCATTATGGATGGAGTTATGTTTTTTTCACTATATATAGATAGGTGCCAAATATGGATAATGTTTCCAAAACTAATAGTAATGTAAATATATTTAGGTCTGTAAGAGTTAATAAATTGGAATTTATTAACGACTGCGGTTTTGACGTTTTTTTCTCTAAATATGTTGTCACGCATGGTATGTCAAAGATAAAATCTTGTTATGGATATCTCGAAAATGGTGATATTACAGATGACACAGTATCTGTTGCTGGCAGAATTATAGCTTACCGTAATAATGGTATGTTCATAGATATTTCTGAATCAGATGGGAGTTTACAACTTTTTTTTCATAAAAAATTTCTGGGTGAAGTCTCTCTTATTCTACTAAAAAAATTAGATATAGGAGACTTTATAGGGGCTAAGGGCATCATACGAAGAAGTAAGAGAGGTGAAATAACTTTAGATGTAAAAAACTTCAACATACTGACCAAGTCGTTGTTACCGTTACCTGAAAAATATCATGGACTAATAGACAAGGAAGTTAGGTATAGGAAGAGGTATTTGGATATTATCACCAATAAAAAATCTAGGGACATATTACGCAGACGTTTCCTGATCATATCTTTAGTCAGATGCTTTTTTAACAACAAAGATTTTTTAGAAGTAGAGACTCCAATGTTACATAGCCTACCTGGGGGAGCAAGCGCTAAACCTTTTGTTACTCATCATAATGCCTTAAGTGCGGATTTATATTTGAGAATAGCTCCCGAGCTTTACCTAAAACGTTTAATAATAGGTGGAATATCAGAGAAAATCTTTGAAATGAACCGATGTTTTCGTAATGAAGGTATTTCATTACGCCATAATCCGGAATTCACCATGGTTGAAATATATCAAGCTTACTCTGACTATTATGACATGATGGATCTTTTCGAAGACTTAATACATTCGTTAAGTAACAAGTTATTAAGTAATAATGATGTGTGCACACCAAATAAAGAACTAGACATATCTATTCCCTGGTTCAGTGTGACGCTATTGGATCTAATTTACAAATTCTTAGGACTGGATTTTATCTCAAAGCGGACTGTATTAGAAGCTACGGAGATAGCCCGATCCATCAATATTGAGGTTCCAGAGGGGTATTCATGGGGAAAAATAGTTTTTCTGATATTTGAAAAGAAGATAGAAGGTCATCTGATACAGCCTATCCATATACTAGATATGCCTTATGACATATCACCTCTAGCAAGAGTTAAGTTCAGCGATTCCAGACTAACCGAACGCTTTGAGTCTTTTATCAATGGTTGGGAAATAGCTAATTCTTTTTCAGAGATTTCTGACCCTATAGATCAGCGCAGGCGTTTTCAAGAACAACAGGACTTGAAAAACATATTAACAGACGATGCGTCCCTCCATATAGATGAGGATTTTTTAGTTGCTATGGAGCATGGTATGCCACCCACCGGGGGTCTGGGCATTGGGATTGATAGATTAGTTATGTTACTAACTAACTCTACCAATATTAAGGACGTGATTGCCTTCCCAACTATGAGAACTAGATCTTAAAGTTTTTAATAAGATGATTGTCTAGTTCAACTACTATTTCTTCTGTGTTTCTTTATTAGACTTTATCTTTTCTTTCTTTTTTTCTAATGCTGCTCCTAGTATATCTCCTAGACTTGCTCCAGAGTTTTTAGATCCATACTTGGCTACTGCTTCTTTCTCCTCCATATTTTCTCTGGCTTTAATTGATAAATTTATCGATCTGTTAAGTTTATCAATTAACATGACCTGAGCATCTATCTTTTCGCCTATGGCAAATCTCTCTATTCTTCTCTCGTTTCTATCTCTTGACAGCTCTGTTTTTTTTATGAAACCTTGCAAGTTTTCAAAATTAGGTAGAGATACTATTATTCCATCGTCTTGTAATGAAACAACTAAGCACGTTGCTATATCGCCCTTTTTCAATTTCTTTATGTTTTCTGAAAAGTGATCGTTAAAGAGTTGTTTTACTCCCAGCACGACTCTCTCCCTGTCTGGGTCTATGTCCAGTACTTTAATCTTTATCTTATCTCCTTTTTGATACTCCGCAATTGCATCATCTCCATTTTGGTCCCAAGATAAATCTGACATATGGACCATGCCATCTATGTCCTCTGTTAGACCTACAAATAGTCCAAACTCTGTCACATTCCTAATTTCTCCCTCAACTTCCGATCCTATTGGAAAGCTCTCTTTTAGTGAGTCCCACGGGTTAGACTGGCATTGCTTTATACCTAGAGCTATTCTCCTCTTTTCTGGATCAGATTCCAAAACTTCCACTGTTACTTCTTGCCCTTGAGATACCAATCTATTAGGGTGGATACTTTTTTTCGTCCAGCTCATTTCAGATACATGTACCAGACCCTCAATTCCGTTATCTAGAGCAACGAACGCACCGTAATCCGTGATATTTGTAATTAATCCCTTATGTCTGGACCCCACCTGAAATTTATTACCTACTTCTAACCAAGGGTCCTTTTCTAATTGTTTTAGTCCCAGTGATATTCTGTGTGTCTCTTTATTGAACTTTATAACTTGTACCTTAACTTCTTTACCTGGTGTCAAAACATCAGAAGGATGATTTACTCGTTGCCATGATATATCGGTAACATGTAGTAGTCCATCTATCCCTCCTAGATCCACAAATGCTCCATAGTCTGTTATGTTCTTCACAATACCATTAAGTATTTGCCCTTCTTCCAATTTTGCTAGAATTTCTCCTCTTGCTTCAGACCTGGATTCTTCTAATATAGCTCTTCTTGATACTACTATATTTCCTCTACTTCTATCCATTTTCAGTATTTGAAACGGTTGCTCCACACCTATAAGTGATTCTATATCCTTTATTGGTCGAACATCTACTTGACTTCCAGGTAAGAATGCCATGGCCCCTGCTAGGTCTACAGTAAAACCACCTTTAACACGTCCGAATATAGACCCTTTAATACGTTCACCTTTTGCGAATGATTCTTCTAGGGTTATCCATGCTTTTTCTCTTCTAGCTTTATCCCTGCTAAGCACTGTCGTGCCGTCTAGTCCTTCCATTTTATCAAGGTACACATCTACTATATCTCCAACCTTCAATTTTTTGGCTTCGGATCCAAATTCTTTTAATTGTATTTTACCCTCTGATTTAAGACCAACATCTATTAGCGCATGGTCTACTTCGAGGTCTATAATTGTACCTTTAACCACAGTACCCAGTAAATTATCTCCGGCCAGACTCTCATTTAGTAGTGTTTCAAAAGATTCTCTAGGTTGTTCAGAGACATTAGTTGTTAAAGGTGGCATAGATGACATGATTTTACTTTAATTCCTTTTATGCTGATTTGTATTTATATTACAGGATATATGATTATAATGTAACCAAGTATATTGCTTGTAAAAAAATTTATTTATTAGTCTATTTGTTATGCAAAAGTTACTTTTCGAATAATGTTTGGATGATCTTTTTTTTTATTATATTAAAAGTTCTATTTGATATGGACTTCTTATTTGCAAGAGTTGAGTCAATGCATATCGCATTATCAGAGATTTTTAGAGGAAAATGGTGACGGGATATGTCGCGAAAGTCCCTTTTGATTAAATCTTTTAAAGTATTCTTAAACGTGACGACTGTTTTTTTTGATAATAGTTCTTTAAACCTTCTTTTGGCTCTAGTTAGGATATTTGCACATAAGAAGAATTTAAAGTTGGTTATAGGATAGATTTTTGTTCCTATATCTCTTCCATCTAAGCAAGATCCTTGTTTTATGCCAAATGGCATTTCGCAAAAATCTCTTTGTATTGATAGAACTATTTCTCTAACTATTTTGCTAGCTGCTATTTGTGATGATGATTCTGATATTTCTTTATTGTAAAGTCTAAAGTTATTTTTAATAATGTCTGCATATGTTAGTTCTCTAGCAATTTTTATTATTTCATTATTATTTTTGACTTTTTTTTCAATGCATTTTAGTCCTATGATTCTATATATTATTCCTGTATCTAGGTATTGAAGGTCAAAGTAACTAGCAATATTTTTTGCTAGCGTACTTTTACCAACTCCAGAAGGACCATCTATTGCTATAATCATGATTTATTATGTTATAAGTTATGGGTTAGTATTTTATTTATGTATTATTGTAAAAATATCTTGCAACATCTACCATACGATTCGAGAAACCCCATTCATTATCATACCAAGATACTACTCTACAAAAGTCATCTTTTATGACTTGTGTTTGTGTTGCATCAAATATGGAGCTGTATGGTGAGTGATTGAAATCTACTGAGACTAGGCTCTCTGTATTATATCCTAATATACCTTCAAGATCTCCCTTCGAATAATTAAGAAATTGATTATTTATATCTTCAGTTGTTACCTTCTTCTTAGATTGAAATGTGAGGTCTATCATTGATACATTCGGTGTTGGTACTCTTATGGCGCAGCCATCTAATTTTCCTGCCACTTCTTTTATAACTAATCCTACTGCTCTAGCGGCACCTGTTGATGTAGGTATCATGGATACTGCTCCAGCTCTAGCTCTTCTCAGATCCTTGTGTGCTGTGTCTATTATTTTTTGGTCTCCTGTATAGGCGTGGATTGTTGTCATGTACCCTTTTACAAACCCAAAGTTATCATTTATAACTTTTATTACGGGTGCTAAACAATTAGTAGTGCAAGATGCATTTGATATAACCACATGATCGCTGTTTAGTACATCATGGTTTACTCCGTATACCACGGTTGCATCCACATTAGTTCCTGGGGCTGATATTATTACTTTTTTAGCTCCTGCCCTAATATGGGCGAGGGATTTTTCTTTTGTAGCAAAAATTCCAGAGCACTCCATTACTATATCTATACCCAGTTTTTTCCAAGGAAGTCTTTCTGGGTCTCTTTCTGATAGCATTTGTATGTTATGTTCTTCCACTTTTAACATAGACTCTTCTAGTTTTACTGTTTTATTCATAACTCCGTGTATGGAGTCATACTTAAGAAGGTGTGCGCTTGTATCTGCTGGAGCCAGATCATTTATAGCTATAACCGATATATCTTTATTGTTTTTTTCTATTATAGATCTTAATATTAATCGTCCTATTCTTCCGAAACCATTAATAGCTATTTTAATTGATTTCATAATTGTGTACCTTAAAAGTTTTGTTATTAATATTTTTATATAAGTAGCATTTATTGCTTTTTACATAATCAGCAAATACTACACTATTTGTCTTAAAACCAAAATATATTTTATTATATCTTTCAAAATTAGTGATTTCTTTGTGGTAACTTCTTAATTATTTTTTCTTGTTTAAAATTTATATTTATAATTTGCAAAAAAAACTATAAATTTTATCTATAATATATGTTTGCCACATAACATCAAATATTTAGGAGTTTTTATGAAAAGCATAGGAATTATCGGTAATACCGGTCGCATGGGAATAGAATTAACAGAAGAGATAGAAAAAAATGATAATTTTCTCGTCGGCACAGGATTTAATTCAATGTCATCCGAGTTCACGAGCATCACTGAAGTTTTTAAATCTAATGATTACATTATAGATTTTTCCAATGCTAATCTCTTAGAAGAAATACTTAAAGCTGCGGCTATATGCCCGAGGCCTATTATCATATGTACTACAGATTGGTCACAACAGGAGTTACAACATTATATAGATGATATATCATCTAAGGTTCCGGTTGTAATATCTCCCAACACTAGCTTAGGAGTTTATGTATTGAGACATTTGGTAAAGAGTCTTGCAGAAATGTTAGGTACGAATTATGACATAGATGTCACGGAGAGGCACCATCGCCACAAAAAAGATATTCCTTCTGGCACCGCCAAGTCTTTATTTGATGATATAATAAAGAAAAAAAAGTTAGTACACAACATAGACTATAGAAATTTTCATTTAAAAGAGGGACCTAGACCCCAAAATTATGTAGATATGATGGCCTATAGAAGCGGTAATATATTTGGGGAGCATGAGGTTTCCTTTACAAGTAAGGAAGACATGATATCTGTAAAGCATATTGCCTACAGTCGTAAACTATTCGCTTCCGGTGCTTTAAATATAGTTCGTTGGTTAGATGATAAAAATATTGATTCAGGTATATACTCCATGGATGATATTTTTAGATCTTGATTTGAAGTATTGGTACCGCCATATATTAAATACTATTTGTCACTTACTTTCTCTGGCATTTCATATCTATGCACCTTATATTGACTCATCATTTTGATTATTGCCATCCCCTCATTTATTATAGGGCTTGAACAATAAGTAATGGGAATTGAATCTTTATAGGGGTTCTCCTTTATTATTACGTTATTAAAAAACTTAGCATCTTTTGCTTTTTGCGGTACACTTATTGACAACACATTATCTCTTGTTTTTAAGGGTATTCCTAGTTTAGCTTTTTGAATTATAATGCCTCCACAGGGAGAATATATTGTTCTGAAATCTTCTAGTTTACAAAGGAATAGTTTGTTCAACAATATGCTTTCTGGTGCTTTTGATATGATATTTTTAACGCCTAGATAGTTCAAAATATTTTTCATATGGTGGCTTGCTTCTATCTTATCCACTTTCTCCTGGTTTCCTAATTCTATAGTAAAGGATTCTACAGGGAGGTTTAACTTTTTGTTATTGAGCGAGTTATATAGTTTTATTAGCTTTACCCACGGGCAGAATATTGCTTCGTCCAGAGCCCCATTAAATATGGGCGGTATTTCTACCACGTGAGGTATTCCCAAAAACCTCACTGACGGTATTAGATGTTGTGAGCAATATACATGAGGTATTGATTTAGTATCACAATGTAGATCTATAACAATATCTGCCGCAGAAGCTAATTTTTGTATTTGCAGACATATTTTGTTGCTGTAGCTCAGATTATTATCTTTTAATCTTTTCGAAATCTCACTTTGAATTTCTTTCTTTAGTTCTTCTTTCAATATCTTTATGGAAATATTATCCAGTTTAGAAGTAAATTTATTTATTAGGTAGCTAAAGTCTATGTAATTCCTGTTCCAATTATCACCTGTTACCGGGTCAAATCTACCAAAGGTATACTCTCCTATTTTACAATTTAGTGCATACGGGTTAGATAAAGGTACTATGGTGACATTTCCTAGTGGTGGGTTTCTCCTAAAAAAATCTATTAAATTCAAGCAAACAAGGTATCCTTGTATTTCAGATCCATGTATTCCTGATTGTATATATACAGACGGGCTATCTTTATTCGTCCCACTAAAATGAAATACATCTATTGTGATCTCAGATCCATCTGCAAATTTTCTGGTCTTTATGAATTTTTTCTTCATGTTTATTTCAACCAACAATTTGCCGATTTATTACTTCGTATAATTTTTATAGAATTATTTTCTATCACTGCCTCACCCGCCAGTTTATGGCAGAGAAAAAATGGCATTGACTCTGTGAACCCGTAAGCACCAACTTGTTTGAATATTAATATATCTCCTACCCTAACATCTTCTGGTAGTTTGTGATTACCTAAGAAATCTAGTGATGTACATAATGGTCCATGTACAGAAAATATTTTGTTTTTCTTTGTTGAGTCTCTTAGTAGTTCGCATGGAAAGTGTTGATTCACCAACGGAGGTCTGCTTAAGTGGTTTATACCTCCTTCTAACACAATAATATCTTTCCCATATGTAGTTTTTACATCTATTATGGAAGACATATATACTCCATGCGGACCTGTAAGATACCTACCTAGTTCCATCCATATATTAGGGATGGCATGTTGCTTTTTTAGTTGCAATAAAGAGTTATTTACTGTGTCCCACGAAAGTGGCTTATCATTTACATCGTACGGAATACCTAGCCCCCCTCCAAGATCTAACACCCGGAAGTCATCTCTTAATTTCCTGCATTCTACAATTATTTTTTCCCATATGTACTTTAGTTCTTGAATTTCTAAACAATTACCCCACTGGAATACGTGAAAACCAAGAAATGGCAACTCTAGCTTTGATAAAATACTATTTGCGGTATCTATGTCTATGCCGAAAGCGGTTATTTCATTACCCCCTAAGACGCTCTTCTTATTAAAATTCCACTTAAGCTGGAGACGTATAAGAACATTAGGTTTCACAGAATAATCACTTGTTATTCTTTGTAATATTTCTAATTGCTGTAAGCTTTCAATCACAAAGGTTTTTATGTTATGTTTTAAGCCTAGTTTTATAAGCTCAGGACTTTTAGAAGGTCCTGTCATTATGATTTTATCGCCAGGAATATTACTGTTAGAGTTTTTTATTTGAAGTAATTCCCCCTCGCTTGCAACATCAAATGATATGTTGATCTTGTCTAAGGTCTTGATTACAGAACTTAATGGATTTGCTTTACACGCAAAAAACAATCTGGATATGCCAGAATTAATGTTTTTTGCATGCTCATTCAGATCATCTAAGTTGTATATGAAGTATGGTCCCGACCTCACTAGCTCTTCTATAGACGAGTGATTATTGTACACTATATTTGCCTCAGTATTGTCTCTAGTTCTAGTGAAGCGTCTGTTCTACTATCTCTATATTTAATAATAATTGCGCACCCTGAGCTTATCTCATTATCTTCACTCCAAGGATTTTTCTTGATTTTCTTTGAACCTTGTATGACTACTGCGTTTTCTGGAATATACCCTTTGATAATCCTTTCGTTTACTGTGTCGTAAATTGGTACGGATGCAGACAATATCAATCCTGGTGCGATTACTGCTCTTTTTTTTATAATAATTCCTTCTACTATTATTGATCCAGCTCCTATAAAGCATTCATCTTCTATTATAACAGGGGTGTTTCCTATAGGTTCAAGAACTCCTCCTATTTGTACTCCAGCCGACAGGTGTACTTTTTTTCCTATCTGGGCACAGGATCCTACAAGAACATGACTATCTATCATAGTACTGCTATCAACAAATGCTCCTATGTTAATATAAGATGGTGGCATTATCACAACGTTGTTGCCTATATGAGCTCCTGCTCTAACCGAGCTACCTCCAGGAACCATTCTAATGTTAGATTTCGCCTCAAATGATTGTGTTCTCAATGCATCTTTATCTCGGAAACCATTGGGAAACTCAACTGTTTTTGAGGTTTTAAAGAGGTTGAGTATGTCCTCCTTTACAGATCTATTAACAGTCCATGTGTCTTCCTTTTTTTCTGCCACTCGTAGTTCGCCAGATTCCAGCAGTTTAAGTAATGATTCGTTTTTCATGAAATTATCTTTCTGTAATAATGTTATTGTAATTGATGAGTGTTTGTCTAGATTTTAAATCCTTAATACTCAACGGTGTTCGCACATAGTCAGATTTTATTATATTTGTGTCTTTTAGTAGTGCTTTTATAGGTATGGGATTGCTTGCTGAGAATAAAGCTTTAGAACACTCCCACCAAAATTTGTCTTTGAATTTTTCACTCTTTAATGAAGACTGTACATATTTTCTTATTTCTTTAGGCCAAGCGTTAGATGCTACTGATATAAGTCCTATGGATCCTTCTACAGCCATAGAAGGCATCAAGTAGTCTTCTCCACAATAAATTTCTATATGAGGTGCTATTATTTTGTACTTTACTATGTATTCAATGCTGTCGCTAGAATCTTTAATAGCTATTAGACGGGGATGATTTGATATGTTTTTTACTACTTCAGGATATAATTCTACTCCAACTCTACCAGGTACATTGTATGCTATTACAGGGTGATCAGATGCATCTAGAATTTTTTTAAACCATAGAGTTTGCCCTTCTACACCCGGCTTTGTGTAAACAGGAGGTGCCACCAGGTATCCGTTTATATCCAGTTTGTTACAGAACTTAATCCAGTCTATTGCTTTCTCTATATTGTAATTAGGTACGCCTGTTATTATTTCTGTGTTTAACTTCTGTTTGCACGCAAATTTTATTATATTTTCTCTTTCTTTATCTGATAAAGACAGCCCTTCTCCTGTACTTCCTAACAAAATCACACCGTTACCAGCGTTCTTTTGCATAATCAGTATGTTTTTTAAGCTATCATAGTCCACTTCATTATTATTATTAAAGGGCGTGACGCACGCCGTAAATAGTATCTGTTCTAACATAATTAATCATTTCCTCTAGTCATATTATTGTATTCTTTACGAATATTATTAGTGATATCTGATGGTCTAAACATCCATTTTTGCTTTTTTGATTCTATAATACCAACTGGCAGTACTTCCACCGCTGTCCCTGTGAGAAACACTTCCGATGCTTCATTCAAAAACTGCAAGGGTATTGCTTTCTCACATACTGTAATACCCATTTTTTTTGCTATTTTAATTACTATTTGTCTTGTTATGCCATTTAAGAAGCTATTAGGTATTGGAGTAAAGAGTTTTTTACCTATAACCATAAATATGTTTGAACTAGTTGCTTCTGCTATATTATTCTCATAATCTAGCATTAGAGAATCATTATATCCCAGCTTTTCTGAACTTTTCTTACTCATAGAAGATATCATATATAAACCAGATGCTTTACTGTGTACAGGAGCCGTCCTTGGATCAGGTCTTCTCCACTTTGCTATGTTCATTCTAATTCCTTCGGTATGAATTTTATCGTCATAAATCACAGGTCTTTCCCATATAGCGATAGCGGTATGAACATTAGAGTTATTGTGTGATACAGTCATAACTTTGCTACCGCACCAACTTATAGCCCTAATATATCCTTCTTTAAACTTTTGTTTTTTTATTATTTTCTGCGATATGTGAACCAACTCTTCTGGTTTATATGGCACCTTGAAATCTAAATACTCTGCTGATGTATGCAACCTTTCATAGTGTTCTATACCTTTAAATAATTTACCATCATAAGATCTTATTCCTTCATAAACGCTACTAGCGTAGTGCAGAGCATGTGTCATTATGTGACACCGTGCGCTAGACCAGTCAATTATTTTTCCATCCATCCATATTAGACCTTTAAGATTATCAAACATATTTACGTTCCTATTAGTTTGCTATGAAGTGTTCTTGCTACATTTATAACGCTATCTTCTGTAACTAATATACTAGAAGTTGAGTTGTTAGTACCGTACGATACAAAACGAATGTTCTTTGATTCAACATCTTCGAGAATTTTTTGTATAGATATGCCAGATTCTATTTTATTGCCAATTATAGACACTAAATGTAGATTTTCTTCTATTGTTACCTCAGCAAAGCTATTAAGGTTACAAATGATTTCTTCATTTCTAATCAAGTTATTCAATTTTGCATATCCTGTGCTAACTGGGTCAATAATAAACGAGATGTTTAAGTTGTTAAACCCTGTAATAGCAACCAGGTCTGTAGTTATCCTAAGTTTTACTAATATATTAAATGTATTTAATAAAAAGTTATAAATACTCATTATCTTCGTGTTCTTAATCGTAATTAAAATTTGATTTTTACGAATAGTTATAGCATTTAACTCTCGATTGTAATCGAAACTATCTTTTTCTATATTCACAAATGTGCCCGGTCTGTTAGGCTCGAATGTTGACATTATGCGCACAGGTATTTTAGCTCTTACGCAAGGTGATATTGTAGATGGATGCAGTATTTTCGCTCCCAAATTTGCCATCCGTGTCATTTCTTGAAAGTTTATTTTAGGTATTAGCATTGCTTGATTACAAATATTGGGATCTATGGTGTAAACTCCTGGCACATCTGTGTAAATCAATAATTCACTTGCGTTAAGAACTTCTGCAATTAGTGCAGCGCTAAAATCGCTACCACCTCTTCCCAAAGTCGAGGTGTTATTATCAATAGTAGACCCGACAAAACCTTGTGTAACGAAAATATTATTTGGAAAATTATACTCTTTTATTCTTTCTAAATATGGCTTTGCTGCTCCATAGGTATTGTCTGTTATTATGAAACTTCGTGAATCAACATGTTGTGCTTCTATTCCGCTGTTATTTAAGAATTTTGTTAAAATTAAAGATGATAGGTCTTCTCCCAAAGATAATATGTGATCTTTTATTTTGTTGTTCAGTTCTTTATTTTTTATTTTATGTAGACGATTGATAGTATGTATTATCTGATCTCCAATATTCAAATCCAAAGACTTATTCAACTCCATATGAATTTCCAATATTTTTTTTATAATATCGTCTTTTAAATGATTCTTAGATTTACAGAATTCTACAAGTAAATTTGTTACTCCGCCTACAGCACTAACTACAACTCCTCTAATACTGTTGTTATTTAATATGATTTTACAAACTTTGCGTATTGAATAATCGGTTCCCACGCTAGTGCCACCGAATTTTACTATAATATTTCTCATAATTTATACTTAATTAGAATAATCTATATATGTTTCCATGTTTCTTATCGCAGCACCTGCTGCCCCTCTAACGAGATTGTTAGTTAATATAACAAGCCCTAATATATTTGATCTGTCTCCTTTTCTTAAGTTTCCTATATGAGCTCTCATATCATCATGTAGTAAATCTCTTGAAACTTGTGGCCTATCTTTACTACTATGTAGGACGAACAAGTTTTTGTGAATGTTATTCCATTTCTTATAGCTCTCCACAGCTTCCTCTATTTTTATATCATTTTGAAAATCAACGTGGAGTGTTATACTGTGTCCGTATAATACAGGAACCCTATGGACGTGGCTTGTAACATAAAATTGGTTGTGATTATTAGTGGAACTCAATATCTTCTTTGTTTCTTCTGTTATTTTCTCAGCCTCGCTTTCAATATGAGGTATTGTGTTGCCTAATATATCCATGGCGGGTATTCCAGGGTATCCTGCACCACTTAACGATTGCATTGTTACAACGCTGACGTGATTAATTATTCCTATATCTAGAAGTGGAGCTAATCCCAATGTGACTCCTACTGTGGAACAATTAGGATTAGTGATGATTTTACCAGGAGTTTTTTGTTTGTTGATAACGGACAAATGCTCTTTATTTATCTCTGGAACTATTAATGGAACATCCGTATGCATTCTGAAAGCTGATGCGTTTGAAAATACTATTTTGCCTTGTTTCGCTAGCATGGGTTCTATTGACATTGCTGCATCTGAAGGTATGCATGATATAATAAATTCTGATTTCAGTGTGTTAACATCGCTCATCTTGATTGAAGAAATTTCATCTGGTAGGTTCAGTAGTTCTTCTTTCCATAGGCAAATATCTTTATAGTACGAGCCTATTCTTTTTTCTGATGCAACAAGCTCTTTAATTTCAAAGTACTGGCTTTTGTGTAATAATGCTATAGCTTTTTGTCCTACTAGACCGTTAGCTCCTAAAATTGCCACAGATTTTTTTTTCATATTAGTGCCTTGCTCTTAGACTGGATTTTATAAAAATCCTTATTTATTTTTTATTTAATATAATTTAATAACTATTTACGTAATATTATAGATTATTATTTATTTTGTTTGTTCTTTTCTCAACTCTTAAGTTTGCTATTTTCTATTATTTAAAAAGAAATTCTTTTTTATTTCTTTGAATTTTTGTTGGTTGTCATTCTTGAGCCACTCGTTTTTTTTTATTCCATTAGGGAAAAACCTAGGGTAGTTACCCTTCTCTGGATATAGCATCTTACTCCTATTAACACAATTTGTGACTATAATAAGAATCATAAGTGCTATATATTTTATTCTGATAATTTTTTTAATCATTTTTATATTTTATAATTTTTGGTGGATTATATATACACTGGAGATACTAATGAAGTTTTTTTTACATATAGTTGCTACTTTCTTATTTGTTTTTACTATTCTTACGTCTGATTTTGCTAGGGGTTATAGTAACAAATTAACTAACCTATCCTTAAAAGATCTTTACGGTAATGATATTTCTGCTGAAAATTTTTCGGGAAACATCACAGTAATAACTTTTTGGTCAACCTGGTGTAGTAGTTGCTCTAAAGCCATATACTCAATGGACATTCTAGCCAAATATTTTAAAGATCACGACGTATCTTTTACTCTAGTAAGCACTCTGCCTTTCAAAGGTAGGAGCCCCCTCTTCTATTTAAGGAATAAAGATTACAATTTTTTTCGTATCTACTTTGATTGTAGGGGAGAAAGTTCTAAATCATTCGGCATAAAATATTTACCTACCACACTGATATTTGATAAACATGGAAAGTTAATGCATTCCATCAATGGTTTATTCAAGACAAATTCTTTAGGAATGATTTTTTTTATAAAAACTATTTTAAAATATCAAAGTTAGAGTTTGCTACTTAATAATGTTACTATGAGCCACTCCTGATTTTTTTATTATTATATTAATGGTTTATAAAAATGCTCATTAAAAAACATATTAAAGTGATGATAGTTGGCTCTGGGCCAGCAGGCTACAGTGCTGCTATCTATGCCTCTAGGGCTAATTTATCTCCAGTGATAATTACTGGAAATGATGTCGGTGGTCAACTTATGATTACGACAGATGTAGAAAATTATCCTGGTTTCTCTAAAACTATACAAGGTCCTTTCTTAATGGATGAGATGAAGCTCCAAGCTTTAAAGTTTGGAACACAAATAATATCTGATAAGATTATCGATGTTGACTTCAGTGAAAGACCTTTTAAACTGCTAGGAGATAACGGAACATTATATGTTGTTGAGACGTTAATTATTGCTACTGGCTCCCAGTCGATCTGGACTGGCATTAAAGGTGAGTCTGATTATAGGGGGTTTGGAATTTCATCTTGTGCCACTTGTGATGGGTTTTTCTTTCGCAATAAAAGTGTAGCTGTGATAGGTGGAGGCAATACTGCTGTTGAGGAGTCCCTTTTTCTAAGTAAACTTGCAACTAAGGTTACACTTATTCATCGTCGCAATAAGCTTCGCTCAGAGAAGATTTTAGAGGATCGATTATTGCAAAAAGACAATGTTAGCATACTATGGAACAGCGTAGTGGGAGAGTTCTGCGGTGATGAAAAAAGCTTAAAATATTTAAAAATATCGAATGTACATACAAAGGAAATAACTAGACTACCCGTTGAAGGTGCCTTTGTGGCTATTGGACATAAGCCTTCTACCGGAGTGTTTTCTAATAATATAGATATGGATGGTCAGGGATACATAAGAGTTTTCCCCGGTAGTTCTCACACAAGCATCCCTGGTGTCTTTGCCGCCGGAGACGTGCATGATAAGAAATATAGGCAGGCTGTAACTGCGGCTGCCTTTGGCTGCATGTCTGCGTTAGATGTTGAGAGGTTTTTCTCGTAAGCTGGAACTTATAGTTGATAATATATTCAGCTTTAGTGATTGGTGGATCAGAGGTCTCATTGGGTTTGGCGTGTGGTGGGCGCTACAGGACTCGAACCTGTGACCCTCTGATTAAAAGTCAGATGCTCTACCAATCTGAGCTAAGCGCCCTTACATACTGCGACAACATAATCATAGGGTTTGATTTGG
>Ga0115104_11077163_pt1 | contig 15439 bp, 11 predicted proteins | sample CN18umnscriptome_2_FD_89649 | JGI IMG/M metagenome (GOLD analysis project Ga0115104, IMG submission 89649) | Marine eukaryotic communities from Pacific Ocean to study complex ecological interactions - CN13ID_70_C50_10m_0.8um Metatranscriptome... | ecosystem: Environmental > Aquatic > Marine >...
ACTGGTACAAAATAAACTTTTATTGTTATAAAAAAAAGAAATTTTTTAAGTTTTTAATTGTATGCGCTTTGTTTTCCAGTTAGAATACCGTTTGATAATGCTGAAATAACAAGTTTTATCGAACGTACGGCATCATCATTTGCTGGAATCGGAATATCAACTAAATTTGGATCACAGTTCGTATCTATGATAGATATAATTGTGATTCCAAGTTTCTTACATTCAGCAATAGCCGTAGCTTCACGTTTAGGGTCTACGACAATTGCGATGTCAGGTATTTGAAGCATATTTGTCAAACCCCCGAGGTTTTGCTGCAGTTTATCACGTTCGCGACGTAACAAAGCAGCTTCTTTTTTTGGTAATGCGTCAAGTTCGCCGCTTTCTTCTCTTTTATTTAAATCCTTAAGATATTCAACACGACCTTGAACTGTAGACCAATTCGTAAGTGTACCACCAAGCCATCGATGATTAATGTAATGCGAATCACATTTCTTTGATTCTTCAGCCATAATTGCAGCCGCTTGTCTTTTGGTACCAATAAAAAGAAATTGTTTTCCTTCTTTTGCAGCTTTTTGAACATAATTATAGGCATGGTTTAACAATCTCGCTGTTTGAACAAGATCTATTACATGTATACCATTTTGTTCAGTGTAGATATATGGAAACATTTTGGGGTTCCAACGACTGGATTGATGGCCAAAATGCACCCCTGCATCTAAAAGTTCTCCTAGTGTAACTAATGTCATAATATTTTTAATGAACTAAATAACTTTAAATTGATTTTTAATAAAAAAAATTTATTAAATTTTACGTGAGTAATACTCGATGACAAAAAGTTCGTTTAATTTTAGTGCAATCCATTCGCGATCAATTATGCTAAGGACTTTTGCAGTTAAACTTTTTTTATCAAAATCTAAATTCTGTGGAATGTTTGATAATGCTGGCAATTCTAAATTTCGAGTAACAAGCTGTTTTGAAATTTGAGAATCTTTAACAGAGACAATATCACCGGGTTGACATTGATAACTTGCTATCGAAACACATGATTTATTAACCGTTATATGCTTATGGCCTACTATTTGTCTTGCTGCAGCAATAGTTGGTGCCATACCTAAACGGAAAACGATGTTATCTAAACGCATTTCTAGTAGTTGTAAAAGAATATTACCTGTAGCTCCTTTAATTCCTTTAGCTTTTCGTATATAGTTCATTAACTGTTTTTCACTTAATCCGTAGTTGAAACGTAATTTTTGTTTTTCTTCTAATCGAATTGCGTATTGAGTTAATTTTTTTTGCGTTGCCCCATGCTGACCAGGGCGCTGTGTCGATTTTGGTTTTTTACTAGTTAACCCTGGTAAGTCACCAAGTCTTCGAGTGATTCGTAATTTCGCTCCAGTATATCGAGCCATAGTTTACTTTACTTTTATAAATTTTTGTAATTACTAATTTTACTAATATTAAAAATACTATATTTAAGTTCAAAATTCAAAATTAAAGTTTTAACTTTACCATATATTAAATAATTTGAATTTTCTTATTAAAATTTAAAATTTTAAAATAGAGTTTTAGTTTAATCTAATTGGCTCTGGATTTTAGTACATAGGCTTTTAATCGATTATCGGAAGAATGTTTACTTAAAAGACTCATCGTTTTATCGTTAGTGGCTTTTTTTAAATTTGCAAAATTGTTAAACCCAGTACCAGCAGGTATTAATCTTCCAATTATAACGTTTTCTTTTAAACCATTTAACCAATCTTTTTTTCCTTCAATAGCAGCTTCTGTTAATACACGCGTTGTTTCCTGGAAGCTTGCGGCTGAAATGAAACTATCACTATTTAAAGATGCTTTTGTTAATCCTAAAAGCATCGGTTTGTATGTAGGAGGCTCTTCCCCACATGAAAGAGCTGCGTTAGTAATTAATTCGGCTTGGTTAATTTCAAGTATTTCGCCCGGAAGCAAAGTTGTATCTCCACCATTAGAAACGAGAACTTTAGAAGTCATTTGTCTAATAATGATTTCAATATGTTTATCTGCAATTTGCACCCCTTGTGATAAATACGTACGTTGGATTTCATTAACTAAAAAAAGTTGAAGGTGTTTAAAACTTTTTTTACAAGCTTCATGTACTGGGGACTCTATTCGATAATAATTAAACAAAGTTTCTAATTTTTCATGTGGATTAATAGGCCCATCTGTTAATGGTTCTAAAAAGTTAACATATTTTCCATTACTAAAATTGACTTTGATTTGCGGTTCAACATTAATAATTAATTTATCGTTTGGTGATTTTACAATTTCAATTTTTTTATTTTTTAAATAGACTTTACCTTGACTAGGGGCAAGTAAACATCCATTTTTTATTTTTCGCGCTTCTAAAATTTCTTCAACTTTTGGTAAACCTTGTACAATATCAACAGTTTTTAATTTATCGTACACCAGAGTGGCTAACATATCTGATTTTTCTAATAGGGATTTAGCATCAGCTCTTAAAATTGTTCCTTCAGAAATTAAATACGGTCTACCTAATCTAATTTCGATTGAGTTTTCGTTTATTTTATAAATTTGGCCCGCGTATTTCGAACGAGTCGAAGAAGTTAAATACGTACCTACACGAACAAGGTCACCCTTTTTTACGTAAAGTACTTCGTGATTTTTAGCAAAAGTACATTTTTTTATAAAATTTTCGTGTAATAACAGCATTTCAATATTATTTGTCGTATTAACAGCTCCCAATATACCATCGAAATTTGTTAACATTTCGATTTTTGCAATTGTGCTTTTAGCTGCTACATACTGTTTATTTTGGGTTACTTTCTTTATGAGAATTCTCTCTTTTAATTTTGATTCTTTTAGATTAAATTTGTTAAATTTAAGACTTTCATATAGCGTTAATTTAATTTTATAAGGTGGATATTCTGTGTTATCGGTTTTTACTGGTAAATAATCAATTTTTGCGTTTAATCCGATGTATTTTTTTCTTATATCTAATACAAGGAAAGTTTGTAGCAAATCTACGCCATTTTTCGATTTAATTCTTTCACCATCTTTATAAAAAACTCTTTTTACTGCTCGTAACGCAACACTTCGGTTGTTTATGTTTGGGAAAAAACGGTATTTTATATAGAAGCCCTTTTCTTGAGGAATTTTATATGTTATTACTGGTCGTAATAATATGTATTTAACGTTTTTAAATTTTAGATGTTCTATATAAGAAAGTTTCTGAACGATTATATCTTTAGTTGGAAATAATAATTCCCCAGAGTTTACAAATTTCTCAGTTACATTTAATTCATTTTCATTTAATTGATACAATTCCCCAGGTTTTATGATTAAATCTGAATTCAGCTCATCAACTTGTACAAATCCAGCGATTTTCGAAAAAAGATTTGGCAGTAATTGTTCTCCTTTTGTGACAAAAGTTCCATCTTTATGTTTTATTTTTTCTATATTTGAAGGACTCAAATGATGTGTTTCTTCAGGCACCCAGTATAAAAATCCTGTAAAGATTTTTTTTGTGCTTCGTTTCTTTTTATTACGTGGTTCAATAGTTGAATAGTATACAATTCCACCGGTTTCAGTTTTATAAAGATCTTCTTTTAAACACGCAATTGTTTGGCCATGATTAAGTAGTTCATTTTGTTTAACAGTTAATTGGAATAATCTCTTTTCATTTGGCAATATGAGTTCAAAATTTTCAAAATTAGAATTTGATTCCACAGAAAGGCTATTTTCTATTACCATCGAGGAATTTATGACCATAATTTCACGATTGGTCGATAAATTTTCAAAATTAACAACTCCTGGATAACTATTTATAATTTTTTGGCTTGCAATCGATTCATTTGGAATAAATTTTTGCCCGATTTTCATATCGAGTTTGGAAGAGTTTTCTAATAAATAGCGTTCACCAGAAAGAACCCAAACTAACCCCGCTGTCTTACTAATTTTTTTAATTGCCCCTTGAGCATCAATACTCTCTTCGACTTTAACACTTTGAAAAAAAACTTCGCCAGAAATTTCAGTGTAAATGTCTTTTCTATCCTCCTCTAAAATAAGATTTACATCTTTTTTTATTTCTGCTACAACTTGATTGCAATAAATTTTTTGGTCATTATTCACTAATAACATTGCTCCACGTGGGACATTTATGGAACAAAAATTACTAGCTTCGTCTTCGATGTATAGTTTTGCATCTTCCATCAAGTTGAATCCCTTTTCTCCGTGGATAGTTCTAACTATTACAGTATTTGATTCTAAATTGTATCTTACTGTGCCTGTAAAAGGAGCTCGAATCTGCTTTGTTGAATCCCCTGAGAATACGCCACCAGTATGGAAAGTTCGCATCGTTAATTGTGTCCCCGGTTCACCAATTGATTGAGCAGCAAGTATACCTATTGCCTCCCCTAAATCTATAATTTTTGAATAGGATAAATGCCAGCCATAACAATTTCGACAAATGGACTTTAATGATTCACATGTTAATGGTGAGCGTACAATAACGTCTTGTAACTTATACTTTGTAATTTTATTAATTAAGTCCTTATCTATCTCTGTGTTTATTGGTATTGTTAAATTTTCGTTTACAATATTTAAAGGCCTTGCCAACAGTCTTCCAATTAATCGGTCTTCTAATGACAATTCTGTTTTATACTTTTTAAACAAATCCTCTAACGATAAACCTTCAGAAGTTAAACAATCTTCTTCACGAACGATGATATCTTGTGCAACGTCTACTAAACGTCTTGTCAAATAACCAGAATCCGCTGTCCGAAGCGCCGTATCTACTAACCCTTTTCGTGCTCCATAAGAAGAAATAATGTATTCGGTAACTTTTAACCCTTCACGAAAATTACTTTTAATAGGCAGATCAATAATTTGTCCTTGTTGATCAGCCATTAAGCCTCTCATACCAACAAGTTGTCTAACTTGAGAAATATTCCCACGAGCACCAGAAAAGGCCATTATATATAATGGGTTTAATGGGTCACTTTCCCTAAAATAAGTTAGGACTTCGTCTTTTAATGCATTATTAGCGTTGTTCCAGGTATCAATAATTTTTTTGAAAACGTTCTACGGTCGTAATATTTCCACTGTTATAATTTTGTTCAGTATTATCAACTTCATTTGTGGTTAGACCAATTAGACTTCGTTTTCGAAATGGGACACGAAGATCTTCAACGCTTAATGAAATACCAGACATTGTAGCATAATGAAACGTTAAATTTTTAACTTGGTCAGCTATCAATGACGAAGTTATTATTCCATAATTATGGAAAGTTAAATACATTAAATTTTGTAATTTCTTTTTATTTATTACTTCGTTATTAAAGATCATTTTTTAGTTAAAGAAAAAATTAAATTACGATTTTTTATGCATATTTTAAAACTTCACTTTTGGTTTACCTGTATTCAAAGGATTCATTCAAAAGAATACGTCCAGGAGTTGTTTTTACGTAAATTTCTGAGATGTCCCCGTTAGGATTTTTTTGATTTGCACTTCTGGCGCTAATAAAAATTTACGATTGTTAACTTTTTTCTCTATAAATTTTGAGTTTGTAATTAAATTTGATTGCTCTTGCGCAATATTATTAAAACGAACCCAAACGAAAGTATGTAAATTTAATATGTATTGTTTATACGCTCGAATAACATCATCAAAACTGCAAAAATATTGATCGTTAACCGTTTGCTGCGTTGGATTATTTGCTGTTAAATAATAACAACCAAGAACCATATCTTGGCTGGGCGTAAGGATAGGTTCTCCTGTTGCTGGAGATAAAAAATTATTGGGGGCAAGCATTAACATTCGTGCTTCTGCTTGTGCTTCGAGACATAATGGGATATGTACTGCCATTTGGTCTCCATCAAAATCAGCATTAAATGCAGGACACACTAAAGGGTGGAGTTTTATGGCTCTACCTTCTACAAGCGTTGGTTCAAAAGATTGAATACCTAAGCGGTGTAAAGTAGGGGCTCGGTTTAATAAAATTGGATGGCCAGCCATTACCTGTTCCAGAATTTCCCAAGCTAATGTTTCATTATTTTGGATAATATTTTTGGCAGCTTTAATATTATTTACTAGCCCTTCATAAATTAACCGGTGGATTACAAAAGGTTGAAACAATTCGATAGCCATTTCTCTAGGCAGACCACATTGATTAAGTTTTAGCTCTGGACCTACAATAATTACAGAACGACCAGAATAATCTACCCGTTTCCCTAATAAATTTTGGCGAAAACGTCCTTGTTTCCCTTCAATAATATCTGATAAAGATTTTAAGGGACGATTGTTTAATCCTAAAACAGCTCTTCCCCTTTTTCCGTTGTCTATTAAAGCATCAACAGCTTCTTGTAACATACGTTTTTCATTTCGTATGATTAATTCCGGTGCCATAATTTCTTGTAAACGGGCTAAACGATTATTTCGATTTATTACCCTTCGATATAAATCATTTAGATCCGAAGTTGCAAAACGTCCCCCATCTAATTGGACCATGGGGCGGAGATCAGGAGGTAATACAGGTATTATGTCTAATACCATCCATGAAGGTTCAGAACCAGAAGCTATAAATTGATCAAGTACTCTTAACCTTTTGATTAGTTTTTCGCGATCTCTTTCTTTAGACAAAGGGATTAATAACCGCAACTCTTTTGATTCACTTTCTAAATTAAGTTGCGTAAGAAGAGTTTTAATTGCTTCGGCACCAATCGAAATTTCTACATCACTAATATCATCGTTTTTAGTTGCATTAAAAACTTGCCAATCAGTTTCGACAAGAAGTTCTTTGTAAGCTAATTCATTACTATTTCCAGGATTAGTTATAACGTAAGAATTGAAATAAACAATTTGTTCCAATTCTTTTAAAGAAATATCTAAAATCAAGGCAATTTTGCTGGGGCGACCCTTTACATACCAAACATGGGTTACTGAAGAAGCCAGTTCAACAAAACCAATTCGATGACGGCGAACATTCGATTCAATTACTTCAACGTCGCAACGTTCACAAGTAATTCCTTTATATCTAACGCGTTTATACTTACCACAATGACATTCCCAATCATTTACGGGACCGAATATTCGTTCACAGAATAATCCCCCCATTTCAGGTTTTAAAGTTCGATAATTTATCGTTTCTGGTTTCGTTACTTCCCCTACAGTTTGACCGTTTGGAAGAGGTCTTTCACCCCAACTTCTAATTCGGGAAGGTGAAGCAAGATTTATTTTTACGTAATCAAATGACCGTTCCGTTTTCAACATAAAAAAATTAAATAGGTAAAAAAATTGTTAACTAAAGAATTGAAAGATTGAAATTAGTTTGGAAAGATATGTTAACAAAGAAGAATTTAATTTGTGTTAATTATTCGTTAAATGGGATTAAATTACTACTTAGTGATGGATTTTCAGAATCTTCTGTAGTTTCATCCATTAAGTTTATTTCAAAGTCACTTAGTTCTTTTGCTTTAAAACTATCTAGTTTATATGTTGCCACATCAAGACACAAAGCTTGAAGTTCTCGCATTAATACTTTAAAAGATTCTGGTATACCGGGTCTAGGAATTGGCAAACCTTTAACAATTGCGTTCAAAGTTTCATTACGTCCTTGCATATCGTCTGATTTAATAGTTAACAACTCTTGTAACGTATAAGCAGCACCGAATGCTTCAAGAGCCCAAACTTCCATTTCCCCTAAACGCTGCCCTCCTTGTTGTGCCCTTCCTCCTAAAGGTTGTTGAGTAACTAATGAATATGGGCCTGTCGAGCGCGCATGTATTTTGTCGTCAACTAAATGTACTAGTTTTAACATATATGCACGTCCTAAAGTTATAGGGTTTTCGAAAACCTCTCCTGTTCGACCATCTCGCAGAACCATTTTCCCAGGATGCTGGTGTGAAAAAACCCATTTTTTTGAAATCGAAGCCTCTTTTAATTTTTTATTTACCAATGCCCGTGATGCTTCAATACCATACATTTCGTCAAAAGGAACTACTTTAAACCTAACATTTAGGTTATCCGCCGCTAATCCAAGAAGACATTCAAAAATCTGACCAACGTTCATTCTAGAAGGAACTCCTAAAGGATTCAAAATCATATCAATTGGGGTACCATCTGGTAAATAAGGCATATCTTGTGGTGGTAATATCTTCGATATAATACCTTTATTTCCGTGTCTTCCGGCCATTTTATCACCTATTTGGATTTTGCGTGTTTGAGCAATATAAATTTTTAATATTTCATCGGTTCCAGGTGGTAGATCATCGCGATTAGTTCGAGAAAAAATTTTCACGTCTAATACTCGTCCACATGTTCCATGAGGTAATTTTAAAGAGGTGTTTCGAACATCTCTTGATTTTTCTCCAAAAATTGCTCGTAATAATTTCCCTTCTGGTGGATAGTCCGATTCACCTTTAGGGGTTAGTTTTCCAACTAAAATATCTCCAGCATTGACCCAAGTACCTATTTTTACGATACCGTTTTCATCTAAGTTGCGGGTTGAATATTCACTTGTATTAGGCAAATCCTTTGTAATTTCCTCCATACCAAGTTTAGTTTGGCGAATTTCAATTTCAAATTTTTCGATATGAAGAGAAGTATACAAATCATCGTAAAGTAATCTTTCACTTATTACAAATGCATCTTCGTAGTTATAACCTTCCCACGGCATATAAGCAATTAAAATGTTTTGACCTACGGATAATTCACCACTTTCTGTTGATGCACCATCTGCTATGATTTGTCCCGTCGTTACTTTTTCGTTTATTGTTACGAGAGGTCGTTGATTAATACACGTGTCTTGGTTTGATCTTTGATATTTCGTTAGACTATATATGAAAATATTACTCTTTTTATCCTTTATAAAAATTTTCCCGTCATTAATTTGAATTACTTTTCCACAGTTAGAACTTAACATAGTCATACCAGAATCACGAGCAGTCTGCCCCTCTAATCCCGTACCAATTAATGGAGACTCAGGATACAACAGAGGTACAGATTGGCGTTGCATATTTGAGCCCATTAAGGCTCGATTTGCATCATCATGTTCTAAAAATGGAATAAGGGATGTAGCTAAAGAAACTACTTGAAGGGGTGATACTGCTATATAATCTACTTCAGTATAAAAAACACTTAATAAATCTTGGCGATATCGAACCGGGAGATTTTTATTTTGAATAATTCCATCGGGATTAATTTCTACATCCCCTGCCGCTAAATGATATTTATCTTCTGTCGTAGCATCAAGATATACTGGATAAGAATTTCTTAAAACTTTACCCCTTTCAACTTTATAAAAAGGTGTTTCGATAAAACCATAGGAATTAACTCTACCATATGTTGATAAAGATCCAATTAGTCCTGCATTTGGACCTTCTGGAGTTTCAATAGGGCAGATTCGGCCATATTGACTTGGATGAATATCTCGAACAGCAAATCCGGCCCTATCTCTGGTAATTCCTCCAGGTCCTAAAACCGATAACCTTCTTTTATGCGTTAATTCAGCTAAAGGATTAGTTTGATCCATAAATTGTGAAAGAGGGTTGGAACCGAAAAATTCTCTGATCGACGAAACTAACGGTTTTGAGTTAATCAAGATATTTACTCGCAAATATTTTTGTTCACAAATTATCATCCTTTCTTGCGCAATTCTTTCAAGCCTATTTAACCCGATCCTTATTTGGTTTTGAAGAAGTTCTCCAACCGATCGTATTCTTCGATTACCTAAATGATCAATGTCATCCTCAACAGTTGGTGCAAGACGAAAATTAATTAATTCATTGATAATATATAAAATATCTTTTGCTGTTAGAATGTGTACATCATTTTTTATAGCAAGATTTAGTCTTTTATTAATTTTATAACGTCCAACTCGACCAAGGTCATACCGTTTTGGATCAAAAAATCTTGAATAAAGAAGTTGTTGCCCTGCCTTAACTGTAGCTGGTTCTCCTGGTCTTAATTTATTATGTACTTCTAAAAAAGCCTCATCTATAGTTGTTAAACTATGTTCGTTAAAGGTTTTTCGAAAATATTCAGGATGTTCTAACGCATCGAAGATCTCGTTGTCCTTTAAACCAACGGTTTTTAATAAAATATAGGCAGAGATTTTTTTCGCTTTGTCAATTTTTACATTTATTAGGTCATCTTTATCGATTTCGAATTTTACCCAAGTACCTCGATTAGAAATTAAACTAGCAGTATAATATCTAAAATTTTGCTTATCAGAATCTGTTTTGTAATAAATTCCGGGACTTCTAACTATTTGATTAATAATAATACGTTCAATACCATTTACTAAAAATGTTCCTTCATTTGTCATTAATGGTATATCGCAAAGAAGAACTTCATTTTCAGTTGTATTATTAGTTTCATTTAGATATAAAAGTTTTACTCGAGTATAAATTCGAACACTGTAACTAGTATCACGACGTTTTGATTCGGCTAAATTGTATTTTGGTTGACGAATTTTATAAAATTTGGCGGATAGATTTAATTCGATTTCGTTAAGATAATCTCGAATAGCTGAAAAATTTTTTAATTCTTGGGTGAAACCGCGTTCAAGAAACCAGCAAAAACTGATACGCTGAGTTTCTAACAAATTAGGTAAAAGGTACTTGTAAACATTTTTCTTTATGCTAGACATTGGTGGAAATTTGTTTCGGATTTTAAGAATTAAAATTCAAAATGCTTTGTAAAATATAGTGGCTTTGTTTTTTACCAATTTTGTAATTTAAGAATTTATACTGCGTAAAATTTACCTTATGCAGGTTTTTAATTCTATTGGCGAAAAAAGTTTAGTAATCTAAGTATCGACTCCTAGCTTGAAACATATCCATTTATAGGCAAGCTTTATTTTATTCATGAAGTCAAAATGTTTATTGGAATTTGGGGATTTTTACAAAATTTTTGGAAAATTTAATAACCAGCTAATTTGGGTAAAAGAGTATTAGGAACAACTAAATTAGGCTGTTCTTTACTGAAGTTGGCTAAGTCGTCATTCTCATTGTAAACATGAATACCTTGTCGCCAAAGGAACCAAACCCACTTAGTAAAAGTTGACATACATGAATTCCATCTTCAACTAGTAATACTTTTGCATTAGAAAGGTCCACGCTCAGCATTTTCTATTTCAATAATTATTCACTATCTATAAATAGTCATTATTAATATTAGCAAAAACTATACTGTATATGATATTATTATCTTATATAATAAAAGGCGGCGAGCGTAGCCAAGTGGTTAAGGCACTGGGTTGTGGTTCCAGCATTCGCGGGTTCGATTCCCGTCGTTCGCCCTAGTCTATTCAGTTTCTAGAAAAACATTCAAGTGTTTAGCTATTTTTATCGCATCGTCTTCGATTTTACTCAATGCAACAGGCTGTTCAACTCCTGTAAGTGGAATTTCTCGACTATCTGTTAAACATAATAGTAGTTGGCGTTTAGGGTTAATACCTTCTTTTATTCGCATTTTTATTGATTTAACTTCTTCAAACGAAAAAGTAAACATCAATTCTCTATTTTTCCGGGAAATCCTTTGCGATATAATTTAACTTTTTGAATGTCTTTATTGTATTCATTATAACCAAATCCGACATTCCAAAATATAGTCAATGTTAGAAATATTCCTAAAATAGAACCTACAGTACCGTAAAATAAAAGTACAATACCTTGGGGGATAAACGATATTTCGGTAGAATCAGAAAAAAATAGAAAATTTATTCCAAAAAAGCTTGATAATCCGGTTAGAAAAAAACCAAAACCACCTAAGCTTACTGTTAAAGCCCAAAAAACATTGTTTAAACGTCTTGAGCCAGGAAAATAAGACTTAATAATCGAATTCGCTTCTTTATAATCCATGGTTATCTTATTTTGAATAAAAATTAAAATGTTTTTAAACTAACCATTTTGTAACCTTACAATAAAAGCTGCCAAAATTGTAGTTAGTTTTGCGGTCAACTTGATAAATTGATAATGGGTTAAGAGTAGAAATTTCTTAACCCAATTCGTTTAGTTAACGAGAAAGAAAAGATACTAAATTAATCGAATAGTTTTCAGACCGTAGTACAGGCCTGCAGCTAAACTAAACATTAATGTCATTAGTAAAATGTAACCAATAAGAGTATTCATAAGTTACTATTGTTTTTTTTACAAAATTAAGAATCTAAATATAATAATATGATAACATATGATGGGTGATATTAGACCAAAATTTAGCTTTTCCAAAAAGGATAAGTCTGTTTATTTTTTTAGACTTTCTATTACTCCCCGCCAAATTAATCCAATTATTTCCCCTAAAACTGAAGTTAATGTAAAACGCAAGCTTTTACTTACAAAATAAATACCTTCATCCAATCGACTTTTAAGAAAATCATTTAGTTCGATAAATGTTAAAGTTAACAAAGATAAACCGTTAAGAGAATAAATTTTTTTTGAACGATTAGCATAAATAGTTCTACAATAGATTCCATTCGTTCGCAAAATTAGAATTTCGTATCTGTTATTATACAAGTGAAGTGGACGTTGAATATAAGTTTTCGTAATTAGTTGCCAATTTAAATTATTCTTAAATCGTTCAAAATTTCTTAAGGACAAAAACTTAGATTTGTATAAGGTTTGTCTAAATGCATAAACAGATGAAAATTTTACTATAGTAAAATAGACAACACAGTTACTAATTTCGATAATTGTATTTTCAATAAGTGCCTCAATAAAACTTTCGGAAGCGAAATTATAAATTGGATAATAAACTAGACGAAAAATTGGTGATTTTGGATCTACTAAAATAAAAAAAGGGGTTTGAAATATTAATTCAATATCTTTTAGAAGATTTTTTGTGTATAAAGAATTCTTTAAAACTTCTGAATTAATACGCACTTTATAACCATATTGTCTAGTTAAAAAATCTTCACAACTTTTTTTTATACATTTAATGAAAAGGAGATTTCCCTTTTTTTGCATAATAAGTTCTGCGTCACTTTTTCCAATTAATTTCGTATACATTTCTTCCATTCTAAGAACGCATATAGACAATAATTCTTTACGTATCTCAACCTTTAAAAGATCAATTCCTAATAACCGTTGATTAACTTTTTTATTACTAAAGTTAATTTTGTATAAAATTCTTGAAAAAATGCGGGCTGTTAAATTTTTCAAGTTATCATCGTTTGTTTTTAAAGTCTTAATTTTGGGCATAGTAAGTAAGAAAAATTTTACGTTTCTATTTCAGTAGACTTTAAGGTTGCAATATTCCTTTTATATCAGTTATGTTCTTAAAATCACTCATCAAATTTTATTTGTCACCACTTTTGGTCAATGAAACTTTTAATAAAACTGTATTATTATTATGATGTTAAACGGAAATAAGATTATGCATTAAATATTGTAATATTTAAGCATAATCTTATTTTTATTTTACCCTTTTTTTAATAAGCAGCAAAAGATAGCGTATCCGGCATATAACGCTGTATTTCAATAATAAAAGCTGCAGTAAAGCTCATCCAAGCTGTTATAAGGACTGGAGCTGTAGAAAGATACTTTAGTAAATTTTTATCCATGGAATTTTAATTTAAATAAAAAAATTAATTAACGAGGTGACACTGTAACTTCATCCCCTGGTACAAGTAAATCTCCCGAAACAAGCTCTTTCCAAGCTGCTAACGGCCAAAGAAAACTCGCAGACATCATACCTAGTGCTACTCGAACGTTAATAATGATTTCATTTTCATTTGGTTTATCAGTAGTTTTCGTGTACTGTAAGTAGCTGCGGCCTGACCATCCAATGTAACCAGCAATGTATAAAAATACAAAAGCTGGAAGGACGAATTCCCCAGCGTGACTTGGTCGCCCATCTGCTATTAAATGTGGTAGCCCATCAGCACCACATAGTAACCCTTGCTTTCCATACTTATCGAATCGCACTTTTGTACTATTAATTTGCTCTTGTAAAGCCAGATAAGCAGGCGTTCCTTCTTCGTAGTTTGCTAAACGTGAAGTCAGTTTCTCAACACTACCGTTAAGTCGTTTTTTAAAACCAGCTGAATCTTTACAAGGTACTAACCCACTAACATCAGCTGATGCAATTTGCGGTGTTCCTAGAAAAATTGTAAATGTAAGAAAAGATAAAAACCAGCGTTTCATTGCAAATTTTTTTTTAATTTATTATTAACAAAATACATAATTATTATTATAGCTACATCCGTGACAATCGGTACATGTTACCGGATCTTCTTATAATTTTACGGAAATCTTCTTGGAAAAATAGAACAGCTCGATTAGAATTTCCCCCAATCTTAGCATTTCCATCCAATTCGACTAACCAAATTTGAGAATACGTTATAAAACTTGCATATATGCTTAGTATTAGTAATAAAAAGGAGAAATAAACAGTACTTATCCCAAGATCCGATTTTATCTGCAACCCAGTACCTGTAATAAAGTCAGAAAATTGAATACTTAGATTTTTATTTATGTTAAAAAAATCTCCAATCCGCAACTCTTCTATTAAAATACCTTTTGAATCATAAAGATAAATTTTACCGTTTAAATCGTTTACATAAATGGTTAAATTGGTTTTTAAAATATTATCCAAATTTAAAGACCCGAACCAAAAACGGTTACCCCCTTTAGTAATTCTTTTTAGAGGTACTTGAAACGTTGTTTTATTATCCAACTTTAATTTTACTCCGACAATATCCCAATCTGTTTGATATAAAACGATGTCGTTAAATGTTAATGGTTCATTAACAAATATAATTTTTCTATTTAATTCATTACCGTTTTTATCAAATATAGATAAATCAGAATAAAACTGATCGGTTTTTAATTCTTTTGTATAAGTTATCCAAAAATTATTGATACGACATGATAAATTTTGTGGGATATAACTTATATTTCCAAATTTCGTTAAATTTTGAATATGAAAAATTTCTCCACGCGGAACAATTTCTTGAGCTGTATACCCTACAAAAGATCCTAATGTTGAGCCTAAAAGTAAAATTATAATACTTATATGGACAACAATTGGCGCTACCCGTCCGAGTAGACCAGAATAGGCATAGCCTTTTTTTCGTTGTCGAAAAAAGTGGTATTGGCTTTCGTTGCACCTAAAAGCGATAGCATTAGAAACGCCTAATTTTATATTATCATTTACTTTAAGTTTTTTATATTGAGATTCTTTAGTAGTAAATTTCCAAATTTTAAATGTTTTAACTGATGGTAATTGAGTAGTAAATGTACAGGCTAAAAGGGAACTTCCAAATAATAGTATTATAGTAAGAAACCACCATGCACTATAAAGTTGGTCTAAATTTAAAAACGTAATTAATCGCCAATCTAAAAAACCAAACAAAGGATTCGTCACCGAATAATTTTCCTTATAGAAATTTAAACTCTGATCTTGTTCGATAATTGTACCAAGTGCAATCAAAAAACCAATAGTAATTAAAAG
>Ga0115104_10706609_pt1 | contig 15415 bp, 28 predicted proteins | sample CN18umnscriptome_2_FD_89649 | JGI IMG/M metagenome (GOLD analysis project Ga0115104, IMG submission 89649) | Marine eukaryotic communities from Pacific Ocean to study complex ecological interactions - CN13ID_70_C50_10m_0.8um Metatranscriptome... | ecosystem: Environmental > Aquatic > Marine >...
ATGTCTCGCTACTTAAATGCACGAATCCGTATTGTTCGTAGATTAGGCCCTTTACCTGGTTTAACAAAAAAAACTACAACAAGAAATCGATACCCAGGTGAACATGATAAAAAACCAGGAGCAAGTTCCGAGTATGCTATTCGATTAGAAGAGAAACAAAAATTAAAATATAATTACGGAATTTCAGAACGTCAACTTTATAACTATATTAAGAAAGCTAGACGTATGAATGGTTCAACTGGTATATTATTATTACAACTGTTAGAAATGCGTCTAGATAATATTGTATTTCGATTAGGTTTGTCTTCAACAATACCAGAAAGTCGTCAATTGATTAATCATGGTCATATTATTGTAAATGGTAAAATGGTATCAATTCCTAGTTTTCAATGTAAAAAAGGTGATTTAATTGAAGTAAAACAAAAGAGTAAAAGTATTATTAATGAAGGTTTGAGTTTATCATCTTTACCGAAATTTCTAGAATTTAATAAGGAAAGTTTGAAAGGCCAAATAAAATATGTAATTCCACGGGAAGAGGTTGGTTTAAATATTAATGAATTATTAGTAGTTGAGTATTATTCACGTAAATAAGATAAAATAAATATCAAATATAATTTTATTGGATTAAAAATTGTTTTAAATATATTTGCATAAAGATTAAATTCAAATACTTATTACATAAATTATGTAATAAATATTTGATTTTTATAACTAAAATAGAGTTATTACTTTTTTGCTACAGTTGGAGTTTCTCTAAAGAAAATAGCAAAGAAGATAACCATTAGTGTCGTAATTAACAAAAATGTATATACTAAAGCTTCCATAATTTTATTAAATTTTAATAGTTAAACTGCACCTTGGCGACGCGTATTTCGATCACCTAGTTTTTGGAATGCTCCAAATTCTACTTGCTCTGTAACTTCTGCACCAATTCCTGTAAATACATCTCGGAATAGAGTACGACCGCCATGCCATAAATGTCCAAAGAAGAATAATAACGCAAAATTTGCATGACCAAAAGTATACCAACCTCTTGGACTACTTCTGAAAACACCATCTGACTCAAGACTTGTTCTATCAAAATCGAATACTTCACCTAATTGTGCTTTTCGTGCAAATTTTTTCACAGTTGGAGCATCTTTAAATGATTGTCCATTTAATTTACCACCATAAAAATCTACAGTCACACCAACTTGTTCAATACTATATTTTGATTCAGCACGACGGAATGGAATATCAGCTCGGATAATACCATCGTTATCGATTAAAATAACTGGGAATGTTTCAAAGAAGGCAGGCATACGACGTACTGTTAATTCACGTCCCTCTTTATCTTTAAAAACTGGATGGCCTAACCATGCTTCCGCGATACCATCACCCTTATTCATTGGACCTGAACGGAATAAACCACCTTTTGCTGGGTTGTTTCCAATATAGTCATAAAATGCTAATTTGTCAGGAATTTTTGACCAAGCTTCACTTTCTGATAAGCCATCAGCAATTGATTTTTCTACTCGACGTTCAATTTCTTGTTGGAAATAACCGCTATCCCATTGGTAACGTGTTGGACCAAATAATTCAATTGGTGTTGTCGCATTTCCATACCACATTGTTCCTGATGTTATAAATGCAGCAAAAAATACAGCTGAAATACTACTCGAAAGTACAGTTTCGATATTACCCATTCTTAATGCACGGTATAGACGTTGTGGTGGGCGAACTGTTAAGTGGAATACACCAGCTAAGATTCCAAGTGTACCTGCCGCAATGTGATGAGAAGCAACACCACCTGGATTGAACGGGTTAAAACCTTCTGGTCCCCATGCTGGTGCTACACCACTAACTTTACCTGTAATTCCATAACCATCTGAAATCCAAATACCTGGACCAAATAAACCAGTTACATGGAATGCTCCAAAACCAAAACATAATAAACCTGATAAAAATAGATGAATACCAAAAACTTTTGGTAAATCAATTGAAGGTTCGCCGGTTCTTGGTGCACGGAATAAGTCTAAATCCCAGTATACCCAATGCCAAATTGCTGCTAAGAAACATAAGCCTGATAACACAATATGCGTTAAAGCTACACCTTCAAAACTCCATAAGCCTGGATTCGATACACTTTCACCTGTAATACTCCATCCACCCCACGAATCTGTTACACCAAGTCGTGCCATAAATGGCATTACATACATACCTTGTCGCCACATTGGGTTTAAAATTGGATCTGATGGATCAAAAATAGCAAGTTCATACAATGCCATCGAACCCGCCCAACCAGCTACTAAAGAAGTATGCATAAGATGTACAGCAATTAATCGGCCTGGATCATTTAGAACTACGGTATGAACACGATACCAAGGTAATCCCATTTTTGTTTATAAATACATTTTTGGCTTTCTAACATTTAGTTGTTAATTTTTAGAATTTAATATATTTCGTAGTTCGATTCGGACACCAGAAGGAAACCCAACTTTACAAAGGTTTTTACCGTATGTATCTACTTGTGCCACATCAATATAAACATCTATTATTCGTGAGTAAATTGTTGCTTCAAAATGTTCACGTGATTTTTTATTAACATGAGGTGACTTTAAGAGACACCAACGTCGTGTTCGTTTAGGTAATGGCGTCGGTCCCTTTGTGAATCCTGATTCTACGTCAATTTCTTTTATTTTATCACACGCTTGTTTTAGTGCTTCTAAATCATAAGACCATAGTTTTAATCTAAATTTAGCAGTATTTTCTGTCAACATTATTCTTATTCTACTTAATTAGGCAACAATTTTTGAAACTACACCTGCACCAATTGTGCGTCCTCCTTCACGAATCGCAAATCGCATTCCTTCTTCAATAGCAATCGCTGAAATTAGTTTTGCAGTCATTTTGATTCGATCACCTGGCATTACCATTTCAACGGATGAACCATCATCACCCGTAAAAGCTGTAATACTTCCTGTTACATCTGTTGTTCGAACATAAAATTGTGGACGATATCCTGTTAAGAATGCTGTATGACGGCCACCTTCTTCTTTTTTTAAGATATAAACTTCTCCTTCAAATTCAGTATGTGGCGTAATTGTACCAGCTTTTGCTAGAACCATACCACGTTCAATTTCATTTTTTTGAACACCACGTAATAAAATTCCAACATTGTCACCTGCAAAACCTTCATTTAATGTTTTTTTGGAACATTTCAACTCCGGTTACAGTTGTTTCACGTGTATCTCCTAGTCCAACAACTTCGACCGTTTCTCCAACTTTTACAACACCACGTTCGATACGACCTGTTGCAACAGTTCCACGACCTGTAATTGAAAAAACATCTTCTATGGCCATTAAAAATGGTTTATCTACATCACGCTCTGGTGCAGGAATATAGTTATCAACATATTCCATTAATGAATATATTTTATCAACCCATGGGTTTTCACCTTTTGCAATATTTGGATTTTCTGTGATTGCTTCAATGGCTAATAATGCTGATCCAGCTTGAATTGGAATATCATCTCCTGGAAAATCATATTCACTTAAAAGTTCTTGAACCTCCAGTTTTACTAATTCTAGTAATTCTTCATCATCAATAATTTCTTCTTTATTTAAGAAAACGACTAAGTGAGGAACACCAACTTGTTTTGCTAATAAGATATGTTCACGTGTTTGTGGCATTGGACCATCTGCAGCTGAAACAACAAGAATCGCACCATCCATTTGTGCTGCTCCAGTAATCATGTTTTTTACATAATCTGCATGACCAGGACAATCTACATGTGCATAATGACGATTTTCCGTTTCATATTCAACATGTGCCGTATTAATTGTAATTCCACGTGCACGTTCTTCCGGTGCTGCATCAATATCTTCATAACTTTTTGCTTTTGCAGTACCACCTAATGACAATGTCATTGTAATTGCTGCAGTTAAGGTTGTTTTACCATGGTCAACGTGACCAATAGTACCAATATTTACATGTGGTTTTGTTCTTTCAAATACTTCACGAGCCATTTAGAATTTATTAATAAAAATTTTTACGTTTGACGATTTGTTACTTAATAACGGAAATGAGCAAAAGCTTTATTTGCTTCAGCCATGCGATGTGTTTCTTGTTTTTTCTTATTTGCTTCACCTAAGTTATTTGAAGCATCTATTAGTTCATTAGCTAATTTTATTGACATTGTTTTTCCAGGACGTTTTTTTGCGCCAATTAATATCCATTTGATAGCTAAATTTGTTCCTCGAAAGTTACTTACTTCCATTGGTACTTGATATGTAGCTCCACCAAACCGTTTTGCTTTTACTTCGATAACAGGGGTTACGTTGCGAATAGCTGTTTCGAAAATTTCTAAAGGGTTTACATTTAAACGGTGATTAATAACATCAAACGTATCATTTACGATATTTTGTGCTAATGTTTTTTTACCACTTTTTACAATTCTGGAAATTAAAATATTTACTAAATAACTATTATAGGTACCATCTGGTGCAGGAAAATATTTTACTGTAACTTTACGACGTGACATAATTGTTCTTATTCTTTTGGTTTTTTAACGCCATATTTTGAGCGACCATGGCTTCGCACTTTTACTGGATCACAATCCAATGCACCACGAATGATGTGGTATCTGACACCAGGTAAATCTTTAACTCTTCCACCACGAATTAATACTGCTGTATGTTCTTGAAGTTCATGACCAATTCCAGGAATATAAGCGGTAACTTCAAATCCTGAAGTTAATCTAACCCTTGCAATTTTTCGTGTGGCCGAATTTGGTTTTTTTGGTGTTGTTGAATATACTCGAGTGCATACACCGCGTCTCTGTGGACAATTTTTTAATGCCGGCGATTTTGTTTTACGTTTTAAAGATTTACGATTAAATCGAATTAATTGTTGAATAGTAGGCATTTATTTTTTATTAACATTATATTTTTTCATAAATCGTTCAACTCTTCCTTCTGTATCTAAAATTTTTGTAGAACCCGTAAAAAATGGATGGTTTCCTGACCAAATATCAATATTTAATTCAGGTCGAGTTGATGCAACTGTCATAACTAGTTGACCATCGCAATAAACTTTCGAATTTTCAAATAATTCGGGATGAATGTCTTTTTTTGGCATAATAAATAAAAAATTAACGTTTTGAATATTGAGATGCTTTTCGAGCCTTCTTTAAACCATATTTTTTACGTTCTTTAACCCGTGAATCTCTTGTAAGAAATCCATATGTTTTAAGTGCAGCACGATTTTCACTACTTATTTTGGATAAAGCGCGCGCGACTGCTAATTTAGTAGCCTCGACTTGACCATTTAATCCACCACCTCGCACAGTTATATCTAAAACAAAATTTGTTCTTTCTCGTACAATATCGAAGGGTAGACAAATTTTATTTATACTTTTTGAATCGAATTGCAAATAGACTCCTGCAGATTGTCCGTTTAAAAAACATAAATCACATAAATCGCCATTTAGAATTGCAGTTGATTTTTTAATGTCATCTTTTTTATATAATTTAGCATAGGCAATCGCTTCTTTGCGTTTTCCTATACTAACTTGTGGTTTTAAACCTTTTAAATCTATATTCATTTTAAAAATTTTAGTTTACAAAATTAAAATAGGTTGCTGAGCAACATGAGGATGCTCATTTGTAGCATATACTTTTAATTTACGAAATAAGTTTCTACCTAATGGGCCTTTTGGTAACATTCCTTTAACAGATTTTTCTATTATTCGTTCAGGCATGTAGCTTTGAAGTTGAGAAAATGTTTTAGTTTTCATTCCCCCGGGTCTTCCAGAATGCGAATAATATAATTTTGTTTGTGGTTTTTTTCCACTTAACATAATTTTCTCAGCATTAATTACGACTATATAGTCACCTGTATCTAGATGATAACTATAGTCAGATTTATGCTTACCGATTAAAATTTGTGCTATCTGTGAGGCAACCCGCCCAAGTGTTTTATTTTCTGCATTAATAAGATACCAAGTTTTATTACTTAATGAATTCTTAGTAGGTAAAAATGTATTTTTCATATCTTTTTTATTTAATTTTTTAGAATTATTCCATAATTATTTTTTAATTTATTAATAACTTCTGTCATTGATTTGTGACCAAAACTCTTAATTTTTTCGAGATCGTTTATAGAATATTGCATTAAATCTTCAATGGAGTTAATTTGTGCATTTTTTAAACAATTATATGAGCGGACAGATAAATCTAATTCTTCAATTAAAATATTTGTTTTCGTTTCAAAAATTAATTTTTTTTCACTCGTTTCAGAAGATGAGATAAATATAGAAAATAAATTAATTAAAATTTCTGATGCATTTTTTATGGCATATTCAGGCGTAGTACTGCCATTTGTCCAAATTTCAAAAATTAAATTTTCTTTTAATAAACGTGGTTTTGTATAAATATTTTCTACATAATAGTTAATTCGTTGAATTGGTGTAAAGATTGCATCAATTTCGATAAAATCATTGCTATTTTTAATAGAATTTGAGTTAGCTAATTTATACCCAGTTCCTGATGCAATTTTTAATTCAAATGTTAATTTAACATTGCTCGAAATAACAGCAATATATTGCGTAGGGTTTATAATTTTTAAATTATTTGGTAGTAAGATGTCATTTGCCGTAATAATTTTTGGCCCATTAATTTCAATTGTAATAATTGTTTCATTTAATAGGGTTCCAGTAAATACAATTTGTTTTAAATTTAATAAAATTTCTAAAAGATCTTCCCGTACACCAGGAATAACAGAAAATTCATGTTCTATTCCACTAATTTTTAAAGCAGTAATAGAAATTCCAGATAAATCGGATAAAAGCGTACGCCGTAAAGCATTTCCTATAGTAAGACCATGTCCCTTTGTAAGAGGTAGAATAGAAAATTTTCCATAGATATTATTATCTTGACTACTTCTAATAGAATCAAGTTTTTTTAATCTTATCATAATCGTGTTAAATTTATACTCGACGTGCTTTAGGAGGTCGACAACCATTATATGGAACAGGTGTAATATCAGTAATACATAGAATTTCTAAACCTAAAACCTGTAATGCTTGAATTGCTGTTTCACGTCCAGCTCCTTGTCCTTTCACAAGTACTTCAACTTTTTTTAAACCAAATGGAAGAGCTAAACTAGCAGCTTTTTCAGCTGCAGTTTGAGCTGCGAATGGTGTCCCTTTTCTTGCTCCTTTAAATCCTACGCTTCCAGCAGATCCCCATGAGATAGTATTTCCTTGTAAGTCAGTAATTGTGACAATTGTGTTATTAAATGTAGCGTTAATGTGTACAATTCCAAATAAAATATTTTTGGTATTTTTCTTACTGGTATTTTGTTTAGTTTTTGCTAACATGATAATAAATTTAATGTTAATAAAGTTTAATTAATTCAATCATTAAAGAATAAATAAGATTACTTGCGGCGTGTTCTCGAATTTGTTCTTGTTCGTTGTCCACGAAGCGGTAAACCAGCACGGTGTCGTCGTCCTTTAACACAATTAATTTGTGAAAGTCTTAAAATATTTTGTTTTACAACTCTACGTAAATCCTCTTCAGTTTTAAAACGTTCTTCTATAACTTCTCGCAATGATATAATATCATTATCTTCTAACTCATTAACCCTTTTATTTGGGTCGATATTTGCATATTTTAAAATCGACTGTGAAGACGTTAATCCAATGCCGTAAATAGACATTAGAGCATATTCGATTCGTTTTAATTTTGGTAAATCAATACCTACAATACGTACCATTTTACTCCTTATATTTTAACCTTGTCTTTGTTTATGTTTTGGATTTGGACAAATTACACGTACTACACCAAAACGTTTAATCACTCTACATTTACTACAAATTTTCTTTACAGAAGGGCGTACTTTCATATTTTATATTAAATTATTGTTTTATAATATTGGGATAATAGTTCGGAACGAACTTGACGATTTATATCAAATGCTACACTAACAAAAATAATTAAAGAAGTAGCTCCTACATTTTTAAAAATACTAAGATCTGTATTAAAATATCCTATTAATATTGGTAATGTAGCTACAATTGCTAAAAATAATCCTCCAAGAATCGCTAAACGATTTGTAATACCTAAAAGATATTTTTCTGTTTGTAAACCTGGTCTTATAACTTTATTGGAAACATCACGGTCATAAATAACTAATCCCATTTTAATTAATTCTTCGCCTAATTCTGATGTGTTAACAACTAAACCGGAGTAAAAAAAGTTAAAAATAAGAATTACAATAAAGTAAATTACAATATATAGAAAGTTACCAAAATTCGATGAAATTATTTGTTTTGCCCACGAAAAATTTGTTAAATAATTGATGGGAATTGTTAAAAAAGTTGTTGCAAAAATGATTGGAAATATACCACTTTGATTTAAACGAAATGGAATAAAAGCATATTGAGAATCGTTTTCTACGGGTAATAAATATGAATTTTCGTTTTCAACATCATTTAAATCTTTTAAATTGAGAATTCTCACAATTTTCACCGATTTTTGAACAAAAATAATTCCAACGACATTAATCAATAAAAATAAAAGAACATAACTTTTGTTTGAGATTAATATAGTTTTTAAAATATCTGGCAAAGATGAAATAATATTAACAAAAATAATTAATGATGATCCGTTTCCAATTCCAATTTCTGTTATTAATTCACTAAACCACATTATGATTATGGAACCAGCTATAAGTAATAATGAAATTTCAATAATTTTATTTGTATTAAAACCAAAAATATAGGGTTTGACAAAAAATGTTATTAGTAGACTGTAATAAGCTGCAATTATAACCGTTAAATATCGAGTATATGCTGTAATTTTTTTCGACCGTTTTCACCCTCTTCTTTTTGTAATCTTTTTAGTCCCGGAAAAATTGACGTAAATACTTGCATAAGTAAAGATGCATTAATATTCGGCAAAACTCCTAGAGAAAAAATTCCTAAAATAAATTGTTTGCCTTGTGAAAACGTATTGAGTAATGATAAAATCGAGCTCCCTTTTAATGAATTGTATAAATAAGCTTGATTAACACCTAAAATTGGAATAAAATTTCCTATTCGAATGGCCGATAATATTATAACAGTATAAAAAATTTTTTTTAGTAACATATTACGTTAATCAACTCTATTAAATAAATTTTGATCTTTAATCGATTTTAAGGCACACATTGTAGCTCTTGCATTATTTAATAAATTATCACACCCCAACTGTTTAGCAGAAATATTTTGAATTCCCGAAAGTTCTAAAACTGTTCGCACAGAACCTCCAGCAAGAACACCAGAACCAGCTACAGCTGGTTTAACAATAACGTTTGCTGCACCATATTTGCCCATAACAGTATAAGGGATGCTATAATTTTTTGTCAAAGGAATAGATATTAAATCACGCTTACCGTCATTTACCGCTTTTTTAACAGCCTCTACAACATCATCTGCTTTTCCAACACCTAAACCAACTTGACCATCCCCATTTCCTATTACAACAACAGCACCAAAACGTAATTTTTTCCACCTTTAATTACTTTTGTAATACGACGAACTTTTACAACACGTTTAGTCCATTTGGGATATTTTTTTCTTGTTTTACGAAAAACTTTGCTTGATTTTCCTTCATTGGCTAATTCACTATTTATCATTTTAAAATATCAATTATGTTTATTTTCCAACTTTACCAAGTTTCCTAATGATAACTTCGTCTTTATAAAGAACTCCTTTTCCATTATAGGGTTCAGGTGGTCTAAAACCACGAATTTGAGAAGCAAATAATCCAACCTTTTCTTTTTCAATACCAGTAACACAAATTGATGTATTATTTTCAACCTTTACGTCAATTTGACCTGGGATTTGCATTTCAATCGGATGACTATAACCCAAATTTAATGTAATAACATCTTTATTTACTTGACAACGATAACCTACTCCCTTTAATTCTAATTGTTTATCAAATTTTTTCGAAACACCAATTACCATATTATTAATTAATGTTCGAAATAAGCCATGAAATTCTCTTGAAAGACGTGATTGAATTTTCGGTGTAACAATTATAGTTTTATCTAAAATTTCAACGTCCATAATAGATGGAATTTCACGTTCTAAAATTCCGTGTGGTCCTTTAACAATAATATTTTCTGATTCCTTATTTACCGAAACACCGTCCGGTAATATTATGGGTAATCTACCTATACGTGACATAATTTTTTTTACCAAACATAACATAAAATTTCTCCACCAACACCAAGCTTCTTCGCTTGTATATTTGTCATAACGCCTTTCGAAGTAGATACAATTGCAATTCCAAAATTACCAAGAATATTTGGTAAATCATTGGAACCGGCATAGACTCTCAAACCAGGTTTACTTACTCTTTTTAAAGTAGTAATTACCGATTTCCTATTTCGCCCTGTATCTGAATATTTCAATCCAATTGCAATTATTGGCCAAGTGGTATTTAAATTCTTTACCGTATCATTATTCTCATTAATTAATTGATTTGTAAATTCTTCATAGGATAAAATATAACCTTCTTTTTCCAATACTTTTGTTATTGCTAATGTCATTCGTGTTTTTGGAATGATAACAAAACGATGTTTAACTGCTATGGCATTTCTGATTTGTGTTAACATACCAGAAATTGTATCATTACTCATATCTTTAATCTCCGTATAAAATTTTATTTTTGCATAGGTAATGTCATTTCTCTTAATAATGCTAGGCTTTCATCTTTTGTTTTAGCAGTCGTAACTACTGAAATATTGAACCCTAAAAGTTGATTAACCTTATCATATTCTAACTCTGGAAATATAAGTTGATCTTTTAAACCCATATTATAGTTGCCATGTTGATCAAAACTAAGTGTATTTAAACCTTGAAAGTCACGAATACGTGGTAATGTTAAATTAATAAATCGTTCTAAAAAATAATACATCTGTTTATTACGTAATGTAACCGTTAATCCAAGTGGGATACCGTCACGTAACTTAAAACCAGCAATCGATTTTCGTGCTTTTGTAACAACTGGTTGCTGACCCGTAATTAATCGAAATTCTTCGATACTATTATTTAATAAGTTTGGATTTTGTGCAGATAAACCTAAACAACGATTAATTTGAATCTTTTTCAACTTTGGAACTTCATGAATATTTTTATATTCAAATTGTTTAATAAGTTTAGGTATAACTTCTTTATTGTATAATGTTTTTAATTTTGGTTCCATCGCATGTAATTTTTTAACTAAATAAAATTTTCTAAAATGAACTATAAAACTTCGGGAGCAAGAGAAACTACTTTTGTAAAACTTTTATCTCGAATTTCTCTCGCAATTGGACCAAAAATACGAGTTCCACGTGGGTTGTTTTCCAAATTAATAATAACAGCTGCATTATCATCAAATCGAATCAACATACCATTTTGACGGCGGATCGATTTTTTTGTCCGAACTACAACAGCTCGAACAATATCTGAACGCTTAACTGTCATACGTGGTAAAGATTCTTTTACAACACCAATAATAACATCGCCAATATTGGCATATTTCTTATTACCACCTAAGACACGAATGCATAAAATTTTTTTTGCACCGGTATTATCTGCAACATTTAAAATTGTTTGAGGTTGTATCATTTTATTATTTGTAAATTGATTTTAAAATCCAATATTTATTTAGACTAATGGGCCGTGTTTCTTCAATTAAAATTTTGTCTCCAACAATACAAAGATTATTTGGATCGTGAACCATATATCTTTTTATCTTTGACATAATTTTTGAATACAAAGGATGTTGATATCGAGTTTGAACATTTGCAATAATTGTCTTATTCTGCTTAATACTTACAACTAATCCAATTCTTTGTTTTCTTGGCATATCTTTAACTAGAAATTTTTCGTGTAATAAATTTTGTTTTAATAGGTAACTTGTAAGCTGCTAAATTCATAGCTTGTTTTGCTGTATCAAAATCTACCCCTTTTAGCTCAAAAATAATTGTGTTTGGTTTAATGGCCGCTACCCAATAATCTAAAGCACCTTTTCCAGAACCCATACGTGATTCTGCAGCACGCGCAGTTACAGGTTTATCAGGAAAAATCTTTATCCATAACTTTCCACCACGTTTTGTATAGCGTGTAATTACACGCCGCGTTGCTTCAATTTGCTTTGACGTAATCCAACCTGCTTCATTTGCTTGAATCGCATAATCACCAAAAGCGATAGAATTTCCACGTGTAGCTTTTCCTTTTAATCTTCCTCTTTGTTGTTTACGAAATTTTGTTCTTTTTGGGCTAAGCATAATTATAATTATTTAAATTGTTCTCCTTTAAAAATCCAAACTTTTACACCAAGTATGCCATACGTTGTTTTTGCAATTTTTGAAACATATAAAATTTCTGCACGTAAAGTTTGTAACGGCATTCGACCATCTTTAATCCATTCACTACGAGCAATCTCTGCTCCATTTAAGCGGCCCGAAATTTGAATTTTTATACCCTGTACAGAATCCGTTTGCTTTGCTATTTCGATCGCTTTTCTTACAGCACGTTTAAAAGAAACTCGTTTTGTAAGCATGTCTACAATATAATCTGCAAGAATAGATGCATTTGCATCCGGTTCAGAAACTGAATAAAGATTAATACCGTAGGGCATTGAATTTTTAATTATTGTTTTAATTTTATTATCAAAATAATCAGATTCAAATAATTTTAGAGGTAAAATTGGTTTATCTACAAAAACATTAATATTTAACATTTTTGGATAATAATTTTGTTTTATTGTAATTTTTGCAATACTAGTTGACGGCAACTTTTGTTTTAAGAGTGTTCGAATCTTATCATCACGTTCTAAATTTTTTGAATAACTAAGCCAACTTTTTTGATACCAACTCGAATAATGTTCTTGAGTTGTATTTAAACGAAAGCCACCTGGATGTGTTTTTTGTCCCATAAAATTTTTAATTCATTTGTGTAACTTCTACAATCGCGGTTATGTGACATAAAGGTTTCCTAATTACAAATGCGCGTCCTTGTGCACGTGGACGAAAACGTTTCATAACTGGTCCTTGACTAACATAAATTTCTTTAATCCTTAAATCTTTTTTATCTAATTGATATTTATATTCAGCGTTTGCAACTGCTGATCGTAAAACTTGCCAAACAGGTCCACATGCTTTATAAGGTAAAAATTCTAACAAAATTAAGGCATCTTGATAAGAACAATTTTTAACCAATTTTAAAACTCTTCGAACTTTTGTGGGTGACATACGAATACGTTTTATTACAGCTTTAGCTGTAATAAGATTATTAGCTTCCATCGTCTATTAAAAATATTAAAGTTTATCGTTTATTTGTTTTACCTTCTTTTATATGTGAACGAAATGTTCTAGTTGGTGCAAATTCACCTAATTTATGACCAATTAGTTGATCAGAAATAAATACTGGAACATGTTGACGTCCATTATACACAGCAATTGTATGCCCAACCATATCTGGTAAAATCATTGAGGCACGCGACCAAGTTTTTATAACATCCTTTTTGCCATTTGAATTCATCGCATTAATTTTTTTCAACAAATGATATGCAACAAAAGGTCCTTTTTTTACGGATCTTCCCATTAATTTTATTTATTTTTTTCTACGAATAATGAAGGTATCACTATATTTATTTTTTAAACGCGTTGGAATACCTAAAGCAGGTTTACCCCAAGGTGTATAAGGTCTTGTTCTACCAATAGGAGAGCGTCCTTCACCACCACCATGAGGATGATCACAAGGATTCATAACTACACCACGTACTGCAGGTCTAAAACCAGACCATCGTTTTCGTCCGGCTTTTCCCATCACAATGTTATACGTATCAATGTTTCCAACACGACCAATTGTTGCATAACATTCCTTAAAAACTAGACGAATCTCTTTTGAAGGTAAACGCAAAGTTACATAGTTACCAACTTTTGCCACAATCGATGCAGACGTACCAGCTGCACGAACAATTTTGCCACCTTGATGTAAATTTAATTCCACATTATGAACCTCAGTAGCAAGAGGAATATTTTTTAAAGGTAATGCATTGCCAATTTTAATTGGAACATCTTCACCCGATTGAATAATACTGCCAACTGCTAATTCATTAGGGTGTAAAATATATCGTTTTTCTCCATCAGTATATTGAACTAATGCAATTCTAGCATTTCGATTCGGATCGTAATTAATTGAGACTACTTTTCCACATGTCTCATATTTATTTCTTTTAAAATCGATTAATCTATACTTTTGCTTATGTCCTCCACCACGATGACGAACTGTTATAACACCTTGATTATTGCGACCACCTTTTTTATTTTTTATTTTTAAAAGAGATTTTTCAGGTTTTACATTGTCTAATGAACTAAAATTCGGGGATACACGATGACGTGTGCCAGGTGTATAAGCTTTATAAAGACGAATAGCCATAAAAATTAAATATTTGAGAATAACTGTATATTATCTTTAGGATCAAGTGTAATAATAATTTTTTTATATTGTGTTTTATATCCTTTAAATTTACCAAGTCTTCTTTGTTTTTTAGGTAAATTGCAACTGTTTATATTTGTAACTTTTACTTCAAAAAAATCTTCAATAATTTTCTTTACCGCATCTTTTTTCAACCATTTCTGAACTAAAAAACTATACTTCTTATTTTCAATTAAAGTTAATGCCTTTTTTGAAGTAATAAAACATTTTATACCATCCATTATTAATCTTTTTTAATATCTAAAAATTGTATGTTTAACAAATTTCCTGGTTTTCCTGGCACAGAACCTCTTACAATTAATAAGTTTTCACTACTATCAACTTTTATAATTTCTAAATTTTTAGTAGTAATTTTGTTACCACCAAGACGCCCAGCCATTTTTTTTCCTGGAATAACACGTCCAGGAGTTGTACCAGCACCAATTGAACCCGGCGCACGGTGATTTTTTGAACCATGAGTCATTGGTCCACGACCAAAATTATGACGTTTTTGGTTACCGGCAAAACCTTTACCAATACTTTTACCAGTAACTGTTATTGAAGAAAAATTTTCAAAACTTTCCATAGAAATTGACTGACCAAGAATAAAATCATCTACATTGTTAATCTTATACTCATGTAAGTAATTTAACGGCACGCCACCTGATTTTTTTAGATGACCCTGTTCAGGCTTTGTTAATTTTTTTGCCAAGACATTATCATAACCAACTTGAATTGCATTATAACCATCGGTTAATACAGTTTTAATTTGTGTAACAATACATGGACCAACATGAAGTACGGTTACTGGAATAACATTTCCAGATTCATCGAAAATTTGTGTCATACCAATTTTATGACCAAGCATTCCTAAGGACATTTATAACTATTTATAAATTTTTTAAATAACAAAT
>Ga0115104_10504905_pt1 | contig 15326 bp, 6 predicted proteins | sample CN18umnscriptome_2_FD_89649 | JGI IMG/M metagenome (GOLD analysis project Ga0115104, IMG submission 89649) | Marine eukaryotic communities from Pacific Ocean to study complex ecological interactions - CN13ID_70_C50_10m_0.8um Metatranscriptome... | ecosystem: Environmental > Aquatic > Marine >...
CAGAGTATGGCGTTGTAGTGACGGTACACAGATGACTACAGCTTACGGCACAGGCGGACAGACTGCTATACAAAACTATCTAGCTACAAGCACACCAGAAAACCTACAGTTTTTAACTATCAACGATACTACATTTGTAAGTAATCGTGATACTACTAACTCTAATACATTAGTAGGTCAAACTGGTACAACAACAGCAAGACCAGACGCACACTTTGCAATGCTGGAATTATTACGAACAGAAAACGGAAGACAATATGGTATTGATGTATTTAGAACTGCTGATGTCACAACTCTTACTCGTGCTACACGTATTAAAATATCAGCTGATACGTTATTTGAAGGCGATGGGTCAGGTTCGTGTCCCGGAATTGGTACACAAGTATTTAGTGTGGACTCAGGTTCAAAGAAAAACTTAATATTTAGAATCAATGCTTTAGGTCAGCAAGGTGTAAGCCCTAACTATAGTGCTGACAGTGATGGACCTGACGGTGACAACTACCAATGTAGCTACCAAAGAGAAGTAGTGTTATTGCATGGTGGTGAAGGTTGGGCTGTAGGTGACACAGTTACAGTAACTCTAGACTCTGCTAAGGGTGGAGGTGGTACTACAAAAGCTGCTGCACAAACCACAGACGCAACTTATACTATACGTGTAGAAGAAATAGAATCTACTCAGGTCAATGCTACAATAAGTAGTAATGGAGATGGTCTTATACGTCCAGAGCCTACACCTTTTGATGCACAAACAGCTGTAACTGCTGACACAATTATTGGTGGTATTATAGCAGATCTACCTAGTGGTGTTACTGGTAAGCATATAGGTAATGGTATTTATCTATCTAGCACCAACTCTTTTACAGTTAACGTAGTAGAAAATGACTTAATGAGAGTCATGCAAAGCTCCGTTAATGATGTACAAAATTTACCAAACCAATGTAAACATGGTTATATAGTACGAGTAGCTAACGCATTACGATCAGAGGAAGATGACTACTACCTAAAATTTGAAGGTCAAAATGATAAAGATGGTAGTGGATCTTGGACAGAGTGTGCTCTTCCGGGTATGACTACAACTCTTACTAACATGCCTTTAGTTATACAGCGTACAGGTACAACTACATTTACTGTAAAACAGTTTACATATGGTGCAAGAGACGTAGGTGATACATTTACAAATCCTATGCCATCATTTGTAGGTAAGCGTATTAACAAAGTATTGTTTTTTCGTAACAGGCTAGCATTGTTAGCAGGCGAAAATGTTGTTACATCTAGACCGGGTACGTTAGGAGAACCTAACTTTTTTATAGAAACAGCTTTGACAGTATCAGTAGCTGACCCTGTAGATATATCAGCGGCATCTATGTTTCCATCTGATCTATTTGATGGTATAGAAATCAATGCTGGTTTACTTATATTTAGTACAAACCAACAATTTTTACTTGCATCAGATGATACAGTCTTTAACCCTGATACAGCTAAACTAAGAAGTATAGCTACATTTAACTATAACGAAAATATGCCTCCTATCTCGCTTGGAACTACAATAGCTTACATAGATAACTCTGGTAAGTTTAGTAGATTTAACGAGATGGCTAACTCAGCAAGAGAAGGAGAGCCTAATATTATAGAGGTTAGTAAAGTTGTTCCTACATTACTACCTAAAGATATAGACCTAATAACTAACTCTAGAGAAAACGCTATTGTGTTAATAGGCAAAACAGGAACAGACGTGGTGTTTGGTTATAAGTATTTCCAGACAGCAGATAAACGAGTGCAAGCTGCATGGTTTAAATGGAAACTAAACAACCCATTAACTTATCATTTTATTATTAATGATGAGTATTTCTTTTTAGATAGTGATTACTATTTACAAAGCATTAAACTTGTACAGGCTGACTCAGATCCTAGCATAGTACAAGACAATGTTGAGTTTTTATTACATGTAGATAATCATACTACTGTAAGTGGTGGCAGTTATAGTGCAGCTACAAACCTAACTACCTTTTCTAGTGTCAGTTGGTTGAGTTCAGTCACTACTCCTAACCATGATTTAGTTGTAATAGATACTAATACTAACTCAGCACGAGTTGGTCGATACGCTAAACCTACAGTCTCAGGCACAAACTTTACTTTACCCGGTGACTGGTCTAGTGCAACACTTACAATAGGCTATATCTATCCATACCAAGTTAAGATTCCTACACTTTATCCTACTAAAATAGATGGTTCACGAGCTACAGCAGACGTAAACTCCTCTCTAGTGTTACATAGAGTTAAGTTTCACTTTGGTAAGGTAGGTCTATACGAAACCACACTTGAACGTGTAGGTAAAACAGATTACACAGAAGTATATGAGTCTACAGAACTTGACGAGTACGACGCATCAGATGCACCATACTTAGAAGAGTTTATTAAGACTATACCTGTGTACGAAAAAAACACAAACGTTGAGATAACACTCAAATCATCACACCCTGCCCCAGCTACATTAAGATCAATGTCATGGGAAGGGGATTACTCACCCAAATATTATCGCCGTGTATAACGTACAATTAACAGCACAAGAAGTTGGATACCTTTATTGGAGAATGAAAACCAATAGATGGTATGAAAACTATGTAAAGAAAGGTATGAAACAAATGCCTTGGGAGCCTTGGATGGCAGACACAATAGAAAAGCTAGAACCGATATATGAAAACATCAAGTAAATACATTCACCCCATAACTTTAAAGGCTGCCCTAGAGGTGGCCTGTAATTTACGCTCAGACGACTTCAGAGAGATCTCAGAGGGCCATGGATTAGATCCACTAACGTATCTAGCAGCCATGTCCTCTTACCCCTCTGCGGTCTATTTTACGGCTCCTAGCGGCAAGGCTGCTGGTATGGCAGGCGTAGGAAAAAAGGGCGATATTTGGATGCTTTGCACCAATGAAATCCATAACCAACCGATTCTATTCACAAGACAGGCAAAACGGTTCGTCGATAGCCGTACGGAACCTTTACTTTGGAATATAGTTGACAGTCGAAACAAAGCACATTTAAAACTGCTAAAGTTTCTTGGCTTTAAGTTTTTACGTAAGTTGAAACACGGGCCAAACAATGTAACATTTATTGAATTTTGCCGTGTGCATAGACGCTAACGCTGGTGCTAGAAGAGCAGCCAGACAAAGAAACAAAGAGAAGCATGCTAACTTCCAACAAAAGAGCTTACAGTTTTTTAACAAAGAGACAAGTTTAGAAAGAGCTCAGAACAGAAATGTAATGGGGTACAGTCGTGACCTCAGTGACGCTTACGTAAGAGCTATTTATACTCAAGGTAAGGGTCGTTTAAGAAATCAGAAACTCGTTGCAGCCTACTTTGGTAAAAAGAAAATTGATCAAGGTGGTAGAAGTAGAACATTTGGTAGAAAACAGTACCAAGGTTTACTTAGAAGTCAAGCAGAGATAGAAGGGGTAACACGTAACATGTTCGGTAGAAACATGGCGTATGCTCAAGAAGGTGCAAGACGTAAGTTCCAAGCTGCTAATGCCGGTGCTAGACAAAAGCTAGGTATTCCTCCAGCATTTGGTGCTCCAGTTATGTTACCTCCAACAGATAGATTGACAGGTGGATTACAACTTGGATTACAGATTGCAAGTGCTGCAAGTGGATTCTATACCCCCGGCAAGGGCTGGTCTGATATAAAACTAAAAGAAAATGTAGAAGAAGTTGGTGTATCACCACAAGGTTATAAAATCTACGAGTTTAACTACAAAGGTCAGGATGTAAGATTCCGTGGAGCTATGGCTCAGGACGTTGTACAGAAGAATCCTATGGCTGTAGGAATAGATCAAAACTACCTCACTGTTGATTACAGTAAGATAGATGTTAAGATGGAGGTCGTATGAGCTCATCATTTCAGAACGTCGTAGGTACGCCACGAGATGCCGTTCCTGATATAAGTAAAACTAATTACTTACAGACATCCCCCGACATGACCGAACCTGTCAATGAAGACAGTGAAGAAAGAATAAAAGACACTAAAGATCTTTTTAACCAACTAATAAAAATAGAGGAACTAGCCGCCGAGAATACGGATAAACGGCTAGAGTCTTTATTTGGTCTTGTAGAGTTAGGTGGTGATCTTCGGTCAAAGATGATAGCAAAGCAAGCTGACGGATTAAGTAAAGAGTGGCTTAAAGACGAAAGATTAAAATTTCAAGAACAACAAACCAAAGTTATTGACGGATTAAAAGATAACAGAGATTATCAAGAAGCACTAGCTTTAGGTCAAATTGGTCGTGATACTACTTTAAAACTTGCAGAAAAACTAGGTTTACAATTAGGTTTTATTCCTGACGAAGTGTTAGATGGTAAAGCAGATGAGCATATGGCTTATTGGACTTCTCAGGGTAGACCTTTAGTTATAGGTGATGTTTTAGATGATTATAATGCAGATAGTGCAAACTCACAAGATGAGTGGATAGAGTACAGACGTAGAACTTTAAACGGTATCTATAGAACCGCAACGTATAACTGGATTGTGTCAGGTGGTGATCCTACCGATCCTCGTTTTGAACGCAAATTATTTGAAAAAGTTTTACCAGTATATGTTAAACAACTTGATACAGAACAACAAAGATTTGTTTATACGTTAGAAGACAGACAAAAAACCGAAAGGGAAAGAGTTGTAGGTGAAAGATTTACTAAGGCTGTTAAAACATCACAAGCTAGTTTTTATGGTAAGGAAGGTATAGTCGCTCAAATTAAAGAAGAGAATAACTTCGACGGTGCTCAGGCACTAGACTTTGCTTTTAATATTGCCGGAGACTTAGTTAACAAAGGTGCACTTGAACCCGATGAAGGTCTAAGAATAATTGATGAGTTACCTTTTACACCTACTAATGAACCAGATAAAACATATAAAAGTTATAGTGAATATTTAGATAAAACAAAAAACAAAAATAGTTTATTTTATGCTAACGCTAATGCAAGAGTACAGAAACTTAGAAACCTTGTAAACACTAAAAAGCAAGAGAAGTATGAGCAGGCAGTAACCACAAGTAAGGTCAAAGCTAGGGAGTATGAAAGAGATGAAATAGAACCTTTAAAGCAAGCTAGTTTTGATGGTACACTAGAAACCTCACAGATACGAAGTTTGTTTGAAGACTTTACAGAGCAGCCATGGTATATTGAAGGTGTAACCCCGATTCCTAACGACCTAAAAAGTATGCACAATAAAACGCATACAGGTGGAGTCAGAGATAAGAAAGTTTTAACTGTTGGTAACTTTGCATCTGAAATTACTGACGCTTTAGAAAAAGTAGATTTATTCTATAGAGAACAGAAAACTTTAGATGCTAAAATTGATCTCGGACTTACTGATACTCTCGCTGTTGAAAGATTACAGGCTGAATTTAAAAGACTGTTGTATGGTAAGAATGGTGAAGATCTTGCAACTTTAGAAATGTCTATAGGCTCAGGTCAATATACATTTGAACAACGTCGTCAGGAAATTTTTGATGATATGGCAAAGCGGCTTGATCAAATTATAAAAGCTCCAGCTATAGTAAGAATGGATGATGCTGCTGGTAACTTATTAAAACTTAGAGAACAGGTAAATAAAAATAATGATCTACTATATAGCAAAACAGCTCTTACAGGAGAAGATGTGAATAGATTATTTGATTATCTTGATACTGGTGGAGAAAGAAATAAAGAATTAGGAATGTTTTATAAGAACTTACGTTTTAGAGTAATCGAAGATGGTCAGGTTAAAGTACTAAGTGGTTATGAAGCTGCCGAAGTTCGAGGTAAAGAACTTGGTATCTATAACCAGAAAGGTAAAAAGTTAATGAACTTTAATGCTAAGATTCTAAAAGATTATCACGCAGTTAACGATGTAGAAAACAAAACTACTGCTCAAAAAAATCTTCGAGTCTTTTCTAAAGGAGAGGGTGAGCAGATGAAAGAGTTTCTCGATCAACATGCTATAAATCGAAGCGGTGGTACAGATCAAGCACAAGACGATAGCTATTCTTTTGCTAGACGTGGAGCTGTTGCTGCTTCAGAAAGAACAGGTTTAACTAGACTTTCTGGACAACAGGTTGTAGGGCTTGCATCTAATGGTTCTACAGGTTTTGGACGCTATAGACTTACTAATGAACATATAAAGTTATTGAATGATAACGGGATGATAGATTTAAAAGCTCCGTTTACAGAAGATAAACAAAGTATGGCTGTAGTTAACCTTATGTCGTTAAATGCTAACCGCACAAACTCTATTAGTGGAGCTGTAACTTCTGATACACAAAACTTTAGAAAAATAATTAACTTTTCAGATGAAGAGAATGAGCTTATTAAACAAGTATTCCCTAATCTAACTGGCAATTATTTTGCTCAGTTTAAAAACTTAGAAGCCGATGTTGCTAAAGTAATACTTAGTGACCTAGAAAGATACCAACAAAACCTTGACAAATTTCTTCAAGAAGATATAGACAGAGACAAAGCAGAAAAATTAAGAAGATCGAAATTAACTAAACGACAATTAAGAGGATTTGATGACTGATTCCGCATCCCAATATAATGGGGTAACTAACGAAAACGTTGATTTAGCGGCTGAACGTGTTGGAGATTATCTAAAAGAAATAGAAGAAAGAGAAGATGCACGAGCAGCAGCTATAGAAGAAACTTCAGTAAATGAAGAACAAGCCTTAGCTCAACAAGAAGATCCCAGAAATGCGGAAACTTGGGGAGCTAAAGCTTTTATAAAAGAGGGTCAGTCCATCCTATCAGGTGGTTTACAAGATACTGCATCCTCTATTGCCACCTTTCCTGAGCGTACAGCAGATGCGTTGTCAGGAGAAATGCAACGAGAGAGGGAAGAGACTGGTACATATAAACCAGAATGGACACCTTTTGACGCATACGACAACCCTATCGAAACTAAAACTTGGTGGGGTAAACAACTGAGAGGTCTAGTACACTTTGGATCTCTAGCAGTTGGTACAATAGCAGCAGCTAAAGGTGTTGCAGCTACAGGAATTGTATCTATACCAGCTGGTTTAACTGCTATAACAAGTAGTACATTAGCTAGAGGTGCAGCTGTTGGTGCTGTGTCTGACCTTGTATCTAAAGAGTCAGACGAGCAGAACGCATTAGGTGCACTACGTGATAGATATGGCTGGGCTGATACCCCTATATCTACAAAGGAAACCGACTCTCCTGTTATGATGAAGATAAAAAACATTGTAGAAGGTATGGGTTTTGGTCTATTCTTTGACGGATTAGCCTACACACTTAAAAAAGGTAGTCAACCTGTAATAGAACAGATTGTCAAACGTAACAAAAGTATAAAAGATCAAACTGTAGAAGCTGGTATAGCACAGTTGCGTAAAGGAGAAGCTGAATTTAGAGCTGACAAGAACTCACCTATATCTGATGCACACCAAGGAGCACATACATCAGAAGTAGATCCACAGGTAGCTCGTGAACAGTTAGAACAAACTCGTAAAAAGTGGGGTCAGGAAGAAGGAGCTACAGGCTCTGTAACCAGACCGCTTGAGCGTGAGCGTATAGCACAAGAAGGAGCAACAGACGAAGCTACAGTCGAGCGTATTATGCGTGGACTAATGAGTAGTGACAAGTTTGCTAAAGAACTAGAAGCTGCCAAAGGTAGTAGACAGACTTTAGTTAATACATATAGAGATTCTATTGACGCTCACCAACGAATTACACAGGGTAGAAATGCTGCTGATATGTCTTCTGGTGAATATCTAAAGGAATTACTTGAAGCACAGCCTGACATAGTTGATGGAGAAGCTATTTGGACATCTAAAAATGTAGTTGTAGCTGACCTTGTTCTAGGTTCGTTGATGAAACAACTTAGAGATACAGGTATAGCTGCTCGTGAAATAGCTGATTTAGTAGACATTAATGATATTGATGGACCAGCTAAACAAATAGTTGACACTATGTTGACAGCTTTATACGAAACTAAGAAAGCTAGATTTATAAAATCTGATTCCTTTAGAAACTTAAAAGCTGGTAAACAGAGAACCGTAGCTATAGAAGATGCTGTGCAGAAATCAATAGCTGACTCTAAAGAGTCGATTATGTCCATACTTAAGATTACAAAGGACAATCAAGACGAAGACTTAATGAACGCTATGATAGAAGCTTTTTCTATGATGGATGATGTCAACACTCTTGAGGACTTTGACAACTGGGCTAAAAGAGTTATTAAAGGTGGTAAGCTAAGTGTAAATGATATTGACCGTACTGGTGCTCTTATACGAGAACTAGAAGGTGTAATGACTAATAGTGTATTATCTGGACCTAAAACTCCACTTCGAGCTATTACTGGTACAGCCAGTGCAACATTCTTACGTCCTTTATCTACAGCTCTAGGTGCTGCAATACGTTATCCATTTGATGGTGACGCATCTACAGTACGAGCAAGTCTAGCTGCTATTAACGGCATGGTAGAAGCTATACCAGAATCTTTTACAATCTTTAGAACTAAACTTAATTCTTATTGGAAAGGTGATCTAGCTACTATAAAAACTAGATTCTCTGAGTTTAGTCGTGGGGATCAGAACTGGGAGCTAATACGTAGATGGGCAGAAGATAGTGGTAGAGCTAATGCTGGCGATGTAGCTGCATTTCGTCTAGCTAATCTAGCTCGTAACATGAATGATTCTAACTTCTTAACATACTCTACAAAGATTATGGCAGCGACTGACGATGCTTTTGCATACGTACTGGGTCGTGCTAAGATGCGTGAAAAGTCTATGCGTAGAGTTCTGGAACTACAAGGTAATGGAATACAGACACCTAAGATTACTAAGAAACTAATGAAAGCATACGAAGATGATTTTTATGCACAAGTATTTGATTCTAACGGTAACTTAACAGATGAAGCTACTGCGTTTGCACGTAAAGAAGTTACTCTTACACAGGAGCTTACAGGCTTTGCAAAAGGTCTAAACGATGTATTTACATCTACACCACTAGCTAAACCATTCTTTTTGTTTGCTAGAACTGGTGTAAATGGGCTTGCATTGACAGGTAAATATACACCCGGTTTTAACTTTCTTGTAAAAGAGTTTAATGATATTGCGTTAGCTACTAATGCAAACTTAGATATGGTAGGTAAGTATGGTATTACTAATGCTACAGAACTAGCCAATGCTAAAGCTTTGCAAACAGGTAGATTAGCGATAGGCTCTGCTGTAGTATTTATGGCTACACAGGCATGGATGCGTGGAGATCTAAACGGCAACGGACCAGTTGACAGACAGAAAAGACAGATGTGGATAGATGGTAAGTGGGAACCGAGAACTATAAAGCTAGGTGCTGTACGTGTTGGTTACGATGCTTTTGAACCATTTAACTTAATTATGTCTACTATAGCTGACGTAGGTGACGCAAGCGAACTTATGGGTGAAGAGTGGACAGAATCTGAACTACAAAAAATTTCTTTAGTTGTAGCACAGGCTATAACAAGTAAGTCTTATCTTGCTGGTATACAGTCATTTGTTGATTTATTTGCTGGTAGACCCGGACAATTTGATAGAATTATAGCTGGATTAGGTAACAATATTATACCTCTGTCTGGTTTACGTAACGAGCTAGGTAAACTATTTACACCATATATGCGTGAAATAGGATCTGGTATTGACCAATCAGTCCGAAACCGTAACTTAATGACTGAACAAGTACCCGGTGTAAAACAGCTACCTATAAAGTATGACATGCTAAACGGTAAGCCTATTAAAGACTGGGACTTCTTAACTCGTGCATTTAATGCAGGCAGTCCTATTAGTCTTAACTTAGATCAAAGTGTAGGTCGTAACTTTTTATTTGACAGTGGTTATGATTTACGTATGTCTACATATTATGCACCAGATAGTACAAACTTAACAGACGCTCCTAGAGTTAGATCTAAATTTCAAGAAGCTATTGGTATGCAGAACCTAGAAAGAGACTTAGATAAACTAGCTGTCGATCCAAAAATTATAGCATCTATGGAACAAATGTATTCTGATATTAAAGCTGGTTTGCGAGCCCAGTACGATTCCAGAGACTACTACCATAACATTATGATAGGTAGATTATTCGATGCGGCTCGTAAAAAAGCTTGGGCACAGCTAAGAAATAATCCAGAAGCTATAACACTAATGGAAGAGCTAAGAAAGAAAAGAGTTAGAAAACTAACTAAAAAACAAGAAACTCGTAACATCCTCAACATTTATAAATAATGGCAACAACATTCGTAGATTACACTGGGGATGGAAACGCAACTAAAACGTTTTCTTTCCCTTCATACAAAGTAGAAGATATTAAAGTAGAAGTAGATGGTGCTACTAAAACAGTCAGCACACACTTTAATATAACTAGCTACACAACATCAGGTGGTGGTAATGTTGTCTTCACATCAGGCAACATACCAGCAAGCCCAGCTTCAATTCGTATCTATCGTGATACAGACGTAGACGTTGCTAAGGCAACCTACACAGCTGGTTCCTCGGTTAAGGCAAGCGATCTTAACAACAACATGACGCAGATATTATATGCTGCACAAGAAGAACAGAATCAAACAATATTAGCATCTGATATAAAAGATGGTGTTATAACCAGTGCTAAAATAACAGATGGTACAATAGTTAATGCTGATGTAAATGCGTCAGCTGCGATAGCTGGTACAAAAGTAACTCCAGCATTTGGATCACAAAACTTATCTACATCTGGTACAGCAGCTACAGGTGCTCTTACAGTTACAGGTGCGATTGCTGTATCTAGTACTGTAGATGGCAGAGATGTAGCAGCTGATGGTACAAAATTAGATGGTATAGAATCCGCAGCTACAGCAGATCAAACAGCCTCTGAGATTAGAACCTTAGTAGAGTCTGCATCTGACAGTAATGTATTTACAGACGCAGATCATACTAAACTTAATGCAATCGAGGCTTCTGCAACAGCAGACCAGACAGCAGCAGAGATTAGAACATTAGTAGAAAGTGCTAGCGATAGCAACGTGTTTACTGATGCTGACCATACTAAACTAAATGCTATAGAAGCAAGTGCTACAGCAGATCAGACAGCTAGTGAGATTAAAACTCTTATAGCTAGTTCTCCTTTAGATGCTAGTCATCTTGCAGCAAACTCTGTAGATAGTAGTGAGTTAGTTGACGGAAGTGTAGATACTTCTCATATAGCTAACAGTCAAGTTACTACAGCTAAACTAGCTGATACTAATGTAACTGATGCAAAGCTTGCTTCTAACTCTGTTGTTACATCTAAAATTACAGATGCTAACGTAACAACAGTTAAAATAGCAGACTCTAACGTAACCCTTGCTAAATTAGCGAGCGACTTAAAACAAACAACTATATCAGATAGTGATACTCAGATTCCGACATCTGGAGCTGTGGTAGACTATGTGGCTGCACAGATAGCACCTATTGGTGGACTTGAAGTGATAGCTAATGAAGATAGCTTTCCTACTACACAGCCTTCAGCTGGTGTTGTAATATCTATTACCGATATAGAAGGTCTAATTACTAACGGAAGTGGTGTAGCAACAAATGCTCGCACATCTGGTAATGGATCTGATAACGTAACAATTAACGGTTTTCCATCTAGTCTTTACAGTAAGACAATGGCAGCTGGTTTAGGTCTCATGGTAAGTTCGACTGGTTCTAGTCAGACATACACATACCATAAACTATTAGCTAAAGAAGCTGACGTAGAACAACTAAGTAATGATATAAATGATTTTGCAGCAAGATACAGAGTTGGCTCGTCGAACCCTACAAGTGATCTTGATAGTGGTGATTTATTCTTTAATACTGGCACAGGTAAACTTCTTGTTTATAATGGAACTAATAGTGCATGGGAAGAAGCTCAGTCTATAGGTAACTTTTTTATATCTACATTTAGTGAAGCATTTGATGGTAGTAGAACACAGTTTACTCTATCTAATGCACCAACTAATGCACAACAGATTATACTTTCCTTAAATGGTGTAGTACAGAAGCCCGGTACAGCCTTTACATTATCAGGCTCAACAGTAACACTCGCTTCAGCTCCAGCATCAGGTACAGATTTCTTTGCTGTAGTTATGGGTAGTACTGTAAACATAGGTACACCAAGTGATGGAACAGTAAGCACTGCAAAGATTGCGTCTGGAGCAGTTACTACAGCTAAGATTGCAGACGATGCAGTTACAGCTGACAAGCTAGCTAACACAGCAGTTAGTGCTGGTAGTTACGGATCAGCAACAGCTATTCCTGCTATTACTGTAGACGCTCAAGGTAGAGTCACAGCAGCATCAACAAATGCTTTTTCTGCTGGTGTAACAAGTGATGCACAAGGCAACACTGTAGCTGGTACAACTGCTGGAGATAGTTTTACAGGAACTGATGCTAATAATAATAGTTTATTTGGTAAAGATGCTGGAACTGCAATAACAACTGGTGATAACAACGTAGCCGTAGGTTCTAGTGCTTTAGACGCTAACACTACAGGTGGTAATAATACTGCACTAGGGCTGCACTCTTTAGGTGCTAACACAACTGCAAATGATAATACAGCAGTTGGTAAAGATTCCTTAAGGGCAAACACTACAGGAGGATTAAACACAGCCGTTGGTAATGAAACATTAAAATCCAACACCACTGGAGCAGCTAATACAGGTTTTGGTGCTTTGGCCTTAGATGCTAGTACTACATCAAACTTTAATACTGGATTAGGTTACCAATCTTTAACAGCTAATACTACAGGTGGTAATAATACTGGTGTAGGTGCAAATGCTTTAAGAGATAACACAACCGCAAGTAACAATACAGCAGTAGGAGACCAAGCTTTATTATCAAACACAACTGGAACTCAGAACGTAGCGGTAGGTAGGGGTTCTTTAGATGCAAACACAACAGGTAGTTATAACACTGCTTTAGGAGATAGTTCATTAGGTGGGAATACAACTGCTGATGCTAACACTGCTGTTGCCTATGGATCTTTATTTTCAAATACTACTGGTGCGAGTAATACTGCTATAGGAGTAAATGCTTTAACCGCAAACACAACTGCAAGTAATAACACTGCTGTAGGTTTTGACTGTTTACAAGCAAACACAACTGGAACTAGAAACAGTGCGTTAGGTGCTTTAGCTCTAGATGCTAATACTACTGGTAATTACAATACTGCACTTGGATATAATTCATTAACAGCAAACACAACAGCATCTTATAACACAGCACTTGGAGATACTTCTTTGGCTGCAAACAGCACAGGAGAGCATAACACTGCGATAGGACAAGGTTCACTTCAAACTAATACAACGGCTGATAACAACACATCAGTTGGTAGTGCTTCATTAAACCAAAACTCAACAGGAGCAAATAATACTGCGGTTGGTTATGTAGCTTTAACAGCAAACACAACTGCAATACAAAATACTTGCGTGGGAGCATACGCTGGATCAAATCTTACAACTGGAGCACAAAATACTGTTATAGGTGCATATGCTTTAGATGATGGTGTTACGGCTGAATACAATACCGCTATTGGTACAGCAGCACTTCATAAACAAACGAACAACAAAGCAACAGCTGTAGGATTTAATGCTTTATATAACAACACACAGCAATACAATACTGCTGTAGGTTTTTATGCAGCACTAAGTACTACTACAGGATATATTACAGCTATTGGAGAATCAGCAGGTAGAAACCATACAACTGGAGACCAAACTACAGCTATCGGACATCAAGCTTTGCTTAGTGTTGGAGCAGGTAACAATAATACCGCTGTTGGTGTTAATGCTTTATATTCCATGACAGGTAATAACTCCACTGCCGTAGGACGCTATGCCAATATGTTAGCTACAGGTGACTCAAATACTTCTTTTGGATACATGGCTGGCTATCATACTACGACAGGAACCACAAATATAAATATTCAAGGAGCACCTTCTACTGCAACAGCAAGTAATCAAATTACATTAGGTGGTACAGGTCATAATAATTTACGTTGTAATGATACTTCGATAAGTTCTTTATCTGACAGAAGAGATAAAACTGATATTATTGATTTACCTATAGGATTGAACTTCTTAAACACTTTAAAACCTCGTCAATTTAAATGGCAAACAAGAGATGGCAATATTAAAGATGGTTCAACAAGATGTGGTTTTATTGCTCAAGAATTTGAAGAAGCTCAAGCAAGTTATAAACACCTTAGACTTGTAATGGATGATAATCCTAACAAATTAGAAGCTAACGAAGGTCATTTAATACCTTTATTAGTTAAGGCAATCCAAGAATTGTCAGCAAAAGTAACAGCTTTGGAGGCTGCATAATGTTTTATACAACAGAAATAATAGCAGACATTTTTAAGTTTGCTGGAGATAGCGTTACTCTCATTAATCGTGATGCAAATTTTGCTGCTTATATTACAAGAACAGACTCAGGTGAAACTGAGGATACTTGGAAAGCAACGATTAAAAGAAATGTAGATCACCTTGAATTTATTAAGGACTACAAACATGAAAACGATAGTTCAATTTGGACATCAGAAGATTTCACAGCAATAGATGCAGCAATAGTAAAAGGTAAAACCTTCTACGGAGGCTAAATGGCATTAACACAAATAAGCACCGCAGGCGTAAAAGACGATGCGGTGACGGCTGGTAAAATTCCAGCTGACGCTGTAGGCAGCAGCGAAATAGCTGCCAATGCTGTGGGGTCTAGCGAGTTAGCGGACAACGCAGTCGATACGGCAGCAATAGCAGATCAGGCAGTAGCTTTATCTAAACTTCCACATGGCGATAGCAATAACAATGGTAAGTTCTTACGAGCAAACAACGGAGCAGATCCTAGCTTTGAAACAGTAAGCATCCCTGCTGGTACAACAATAAACAACAACGGAAATAAAAAAGTAATTATTGGTACTTCTACTTCTAATACTTTAGAAGCTGACTCAGGTGTATTTGTTGGTAATACAGGTAAATTATCAATTGGTAATACAGTAGCAAGTAGTCAAATTTCTAACTATAGTTTAGACATAAAAGGTGATGGTACAAACGCATACGTTGATTTAGGCGATCCGTTTCCTACTTCTTCCTCTGGTCAATTTCCTACGGCTAGATTAAAAACTGTTGATGCAAATAAAACATTAGAGATACATAGTATGTGGGGTGGAGATAATGTTTTATATAAACATATTGAACTAGCCGCTGATAAAACTAAATTCTTTAGAGGTACGAGTACTAATGTTGAAATAGCTGCATTTGGTACTTTTGGTTTAACTTTTAACGGAGACACCGCAGCAGCCAACGCA